>Ga0099824_1003243_pt1 | contig 23796 bp, 19 predicted proteins | sample SiratrowhiteBW_FD_76837 | JGI IMG/M metagenome (GOLD analysis project Ga0099824, IMG submission 76837) | Root nodule microbial communities of legume samples collected from California, USA - Siratro white BW | ecosystem: Host-associated > Plants > Roots > Nodule | place: USA: California...
ATATATATATATATATATATATATGTTTACAAATTTAATTGTTTTTAAGAATTTTTTTTTCTTTCTTTCGCTCTTTCTTATTTTATCCCTCGTCACCTTTCTTTCTCATCCATTATTTTCCCCTTTATCCTTTTTTCTCATCCATTTTTGACCCTTTTCCTCTCTAGCATTTCTTTCATTTTTCTTTTAGTGTGCCCACAATTTTAAGCTTCCTTCAAATCCTCATTTTACACTCTGGATTCCTTTTTCTCAGTTATACTTTTTCTACCCTTTCCTTCACAGACATAACTTCTATAACCATTCTCCATTCAACTAATCTAATCGAAGAATGGATTTAAATTACCTCAACATTTTCCCTTCCTTAATTAGCAAGTTATTAATTCCTTTTGTGTTGCAAGTGAATACGTCTCCTAGTGCAGATTTTGACTCGGACTTCTCCACATTGACCAAACTCTAAAAAACAATAGCCAAATCATTTTCATCCATTCTTCACTCTTTCTATTTTTTTTCTGTACTAAATAATATTCACAACTGTATATATGCTCTTATAATTACATATAACATAAATTTTATGATGCAGTTAAATAACAAGAGTCTAGCAGTACAAATAAGAGTAAATAGTTTATATTCCTAATACAAAATCAGATAAATTAAAAAGGGTAGCATTTTGCTTAATTGTTGACTTGTGGGAAAGATTAAAGTATGATTGGATCTCATCCTATCTTGTCACCAGGAAAAATTAAGCAACAAAGAGAACAAGTAAAAGAAAATGGGCAAAGGAAAAAGTATGAATTGTTAGTTGAGGAATGTTGGGCCTACTTGTGCTGTTAGGCCTGTGCAGATATTGTCAGAACCAAAAAGTGTGCCAATGTAGATTTGGATTCTCAAGTTAGGAAAGAAGGGTTATTTTAAAGTGGTAGGCAAAGGTAAACTTGCAATAAATTAAGGAAAAGGGGAAGAACCTTACTAAGAAAATGACTCACTTGTGACTAATTATTAGTATAGAAAAATATAAAATTGATGAATATTGCATTATTATTTAGAACATTGTTATTCAAATTTTCAATGATTTTTTTCTTTTTTTTTATCAGAATACCGTGTTATATATATAAGGCAAAAAGTAAGAATATATATTAACCGGCTATATTTTAGTTGTGGTGATGGCTAATAAAATATTATTTGAATAATGTATTATGGACAGACATGTTCCCAAGAGGAAAAATATCAAAAGGACACGATTCAAATAAGAAAATTATAATACCTTTAATTTAAAATTTTAAAACATTAGATTTATAGAATTTTCTTATATTTTGTTTAATATTTACTTAATATAAGATTTAAATTCACAAGGCGCTATCCTTTCAAACCTGTAAGAATAGATAATGTAAAACAAACTTGTTAATTTAAAAGTAATGAAAAACTCTAATTAAGAAGAAAAAAAATTGAAACCTATTCTTTTTTATAAGTTAAAAAAAAACAATTCTGCTTTTGACGAATTAAGTTTCTGGATGTGAACCTGTACTTGCTATTATCAGACAAATTGTCATAGTCATGCCAGTTCTTTTCATCTTATTAGTAAAAAATTTCTAATGCCACTTTTCCTTTTCACCTCTTTTTATGATAAAGTTCTAAAAGTTTGTCCAAGCCAAAACCATAACGAAAACTTCTATGGATATGGGTCTAGAATCCTGCAAATTCACGGAAGCAACAACATTTTCATCAGTCTCAACCAGTAAGTTAATGATTCTGGTCTCTGTTTGGTGAATACCAGTAACATATATACATATATGCAGAAAAAAAAAAAAAAGAGTTGATTCCATAAGAAGGGAACTGAAAAATGTGTGATGATGGTGATCCTCGTCCCAACACTAACTGAAAGGGCAATGTGTGACACAAAATAGGTTGTGGTTTGGAGTGATTGGTAATTAAAATATCAAATGAAAAGACAAAAGAGACAAAGAATGACATGTAGATAACAACTTAGAGACTGAGTTTTTTGAACCCTTTTGTCTCAATGGAAAACTTTGTGCACGCTTTATCGCGTACCATAATCTACATTTTAATTAATTAATAAATATATCCTATACGCAAACACGCGTCTTCACACGCATTCTAGCTGGTTTAGCTAACACAGTTTTTTACGAAACAAGATCATGTAAGAAAGTTATACATGGAGAAACTATTATTTATCAGGTTGTGCTCTTTCCATCACAAAAAAGAAGTGGGTCTCCTGCCAAATCCTCTTGTCCATTTCATCTTTTATATGCTTCTGTCAGTTTAAAATAATCTAAGTATCATAGTATTACATTCAACACATCTTAAAACTTGAAGATTGGTTGAGAGGGTTTTGGTGAATTCGATTTTACATTAAAGTGTTTTTTTTTTTTTTTGTGCTAGTCTATTTCATTTTTATTATTATATTGCCCTTTTCATTTTTTTTTATAAGCTCGTTACATTGCCAGCAACGTAAGTTATATAAAATTTAAATAATTGCATAAAAACAATATTTACCTGAGAAATGCGTATTAAATGATAAATATGAATTTAATATTAGAATGATAATTGGACTTTAATTAGTGCAATGGACATGTAATATTTACCGCATTTCATAATTAGAACTTAATTATGATAAAGGAATTTAATTTTTTATTTAATAAAATTATTTTAAATTTTTATTTTAATATTAACCAAAAAAAAGGCACATGATAAGATAATAGATTTCACAAGTAAAATACTTAGCAATAGGTTTTGACACGTACCCATTGAGTTGTGTATATCATAACTACGGATTTATTTTTGAAGGCTGAATCATGATATTAAGCATTGCTTTACACATGGGTATCAAGTTAGATAAAAAAAAATCTTAAATGTGGATATTCGTATGGATATTTACACGAATATCTACCATTCCTAATTTACAGAACAGTTAACAGAAGAATTTTAAAATAATGCTTTTTTTTTTTGTGTTGCAAATAGTGTAGGAAGAATACTCCCAGGTGTCACAATTTCTAAAGACAACTTAAATCAGAAGACAACCAATTAAATAAAATTAAATTAATGCGTTGTTCATTTACTAATATCATGATACATCATTATTCATTTAATTACGGAGGATGGAAATATTTAAGAAATTGACAAACATTCTTCAACTAAGAATATTAGTTGATTGAAAATGAAAGATTAATCTTTTAAGATACTAGAATCCATTTAAAAGAGGTTTTTTTTTTCCACAAATGTTTTTTCACATCACAGAAGAAGAATTCGAACAAGGAAGAGCATTTTTAAAGGCGAGAATGATCCAAAGATGTGGCACCATGGTGGTAGATATCACCAAAGTTAACTTAAAAAAATTAAGAAGTATAGTTAGGGGTGCAGAGGGTTGAATTAATGTGGAAAGAAGTTTGTTAGTTGCATTGATGCTTTGATTTATTAGGCAGAAATGCTTTTGGTATATTTATTTATGGTGGAGGAGGTGGTGAGGTCAATGGTGAAAGAGAAGGGTAACACAATTATTCCAATTCTCTAACCCTAACACAGAATCAATCTAACGGGGAGACGTAAGGATCTGCCAATCCTATTTTATTTGAATAATATAAACTAATAGTGGTAACAACTACGGGGATGCATAAATACGTACAAAAATTGGTATTAATTGGTTAATAATTTAAAAGGAACAGCCAAATGCAAGGGTGTGTGTATAATGCAAGACATGAAAAAAAAATATTGAAATGATTAGGTCTTGTCCAATCTCGTGTGAGGGTGTGACGTCGTCTTCTATTCTAAACACTCCACACCACCCTTCGTTAATCATATAAAACTCATAATTTCTTGACTTTCGAAAATTGTTGGTGCCCGCATTCTACTAAGGTTATCATTTGACAAAGGGTAATTAATTTCCTGGATGGTGACACCAATAATAGCTTATAACACACATAATTAAATACCAAAATACCAAGAACATTAATCATTAAAATATTATTTTATAATATAATGGAGATAGAGAGATAGGTGTTTGGAACAGGAACAGGAACAGGAACAGAGGTTGTGGTCTACCTGGTGCGCACATTAGCGATAGTGGAAACATGACGATGACTGTGACACTTGGCTTGTGAAATATATTTGACTCTCTGTAGATCAACACAAGCAAGCAATTAGTAATTAGTAACAAAAAAAAAAAAAAACAAAAACTTGAACTCTCTGATAACAAGACACAAAAAGTCGTCTCTGCATTTTTATTTGTATTCGTATATACATAAATAATTTAAAAATGGGGGGATATGTTTTTTTAATATATATAGTAAAAAATGAAGGAAGAGGTGTCTCTGAAAGCGTCGTCTTCTGAACTAACAACGCAATGATGGAATGATAGGAAGGGTATTCTAGCGTTCTGCGGTTCTTCACCACGCACGCCATGCTGGCATGAAGATTTTGAGCGGGAAAATAATAATAAGACAACGCAAATAACGTTGCTCAAAGTGGCTTTATAACAAGGTTGGGCTTTTTGGATTTTGTTTTTTTGAGTTTTTGTGGATAATTGTGTAACTGTCGAGGGTGGGAATTGGTACAGATCAAAGTTTGTTTTTGTTGTACTTTTCCAACTCAATATTATCATGACATCAATGGGTAGAGCTACTTGGAGAGATTGATGCCTTTATTTGTAATCTTTGCTTTGAACTGCTATGATTACTGCTACTTTCTTCTGGCGGTTGCTGATACTTTTGTGGGCTTTGGGGAAAAAGGTAAAAAAAGTGAAAAAAAGGGGCTATGTTGGATTTGGTTTTGCGTTCCTATATTAGCGAAAAATGATGAGGTGGTTCGTTACCTTATTAATGGGAAAATCCTACAATAGATTCTTTTGAATAGGCGTTGTCTGTGGCGGTTGTCGTACAAACGTGGATGAGGTGGAGGAAGAAACTAAAACACGGTTTAATTAATTAAATGAATTATGCGGTTTTTTGTGCTTCTGATGTCTGGTTTTTCTTGAGATTTAAGGTTCTGTTTGTTGCCGTATGTTTTTAGCCATTAGTTAATGAATTTTACTCTTCCACTCTCTCATAGTACTTCTTCTGGTTGAAACAGTGTCAACTATATAATCTACTCTGCTACCCTATTGAATCTTTTTCTACTTCCTGCTCGTGCTATGATGTAGGATTAAGACCGACTCTATTATTTAGCCTTAAATATAAATGGTCCTTGTGATTCTTATTTTGCCTTCTATACTGTTGTTTCTACTATTAATCTTTGAAGTGAATGTGTTTGGCTTATAATCTTTAATGCATTTTTTTTGTCTTGACTGCAGTTTGCTGTATAGGTACATGTTGAATGCTTGTTTTTGAGTCGTGGCAGTGATCAGTACTAAGAGCATGAATTCAGCATCCCCACAGTTCGTTTCCTCGAGAAGGATGAGTGTGTACGATCCAATCCACCAGATTAGTATGTGGGGAGAAGGCTTCAAAACTAATGGTAATTTAAGTGCATCCATGCCTTTAATAGACGAGGCAGACATGAAGTTGGATAGTCAGGTGCGAGTCTATGAAATCTGTGCTTTGTTTCATTGCCAAATACGAAGGCATATTCTGCCAACTAACCAAATTTGTTTGTGCTGTTTGATACCTAGTCAGAGGAGGCTTCTCATGGTATTCTGGGAGCACCTAATAAGTATGACCAAGAAGCTCACAAACCTACTGATAAGGTAAGAGCGTGTTATGCAAACTCGTTGGCTCTTTTTGCCCCTTCTTTCCCCCAAACAAAAGAAAAGAAGGAAGGCGTATTCTGTAGGGTGTTGTTGTTATAATGTATTGAAGTATTCAAACCTTTTGGAGTTATGGGAAGAGTTGTTGGGAATGTTTTGGCACAGCCTTTTCAGTTCTGTTTCCTTTATGTATACAATTAGGGTGGGAGTGAAAAGTATGTCAGTCCTGCCATTTTGAACTTTGAGGATTCATAGTCTCTTTTATGCTCATATATTGTGGAGACAAATAGGAACCTAATATGATGAAACATGCAGATACAAAGACGGCTTGCACAAAATCGAGAGGCTGATCGCAAGAGCCGTTTGAGGAAAAAGGTTTGCATGTTTATACATTGATGGATTGTCAGATGTGCTATTAGTGTTTAGATATACTAATGTTGGTTTGGTTTCTGATATTGCCCCACAGGCCTATGTGCAGCAGTTAGAATCAAGTCGTTTGAAGCTGATGCAGTTGGAGCAAGAGCTCGAACGTGCAAGACAGCAGGTGTGGGGAAGATGAGTTAATATACTTTTAGTTTCTCTTGTGGATCACATTATGTTGATCATCAACTTCCTTCCTTTCCCTTTCTCTTTAATATCTTGTGGCAACAAAACTGCAGGGAATGTACATAGGTGGTGGGTTGGACTCTAATCATCTGGGTTTTTCTGGATCGGTAAATTCAGGTTGGTTTCTTATCATGCTACTGCAACTATATATTTCCTTGCAGTATGACACCGTTTTTTTTTTTTTTCAATTATACACAAACCTCCCTTTTGTCACCATTTTTTTATTAAACATACATCTCCTTCGGTTTTAAAAATATTGTACTTACACTCAAGATAAGGGAGATCATTGTAATGGTGAGAAAAACATAGATGAAAGTATAATTTTAGAAAGTCTCAAGAGTGTCATTGTAATTTACTCTTTTTTTGTATTGCACTTGAGTTTTCATGTCTTGTTATTCCATGTACTGGTAATTCAATGTTTTCATTTTTAAAATTTTCTTCTTTGGTGAAATTAGATTCTCCAAATGTGCCAAAATGTCTTACTAAGTGACATCTAAAGACTATAAAATCTTGCTTTAGTATCTACCATCTCAAAATATGCAGATACATTTTCTTTTAGTCCCGCAGCAGCCTTTTGGTGTTATATCATAACCAATTTTGTAAACTGATTCATTCTTTTTCTTCCAAATATCCAGAAATTAGCAGAAAGTTTAAAGTCGTGGTATATGCCAGTTGGAGAGTTATTTATATGTCCGACATGATATCTGTTGCCAAACTAGATTATCCAGTCGCATACATTAAAATTGTCATATGTTTTTTGTTTGTCTTTTTTCATTGATTGGATGTTGTACAAGACCATAACATTAAATTGTTGGTAAGTTGAGAAAAATTTGGATACCATCAACGTATCTTTGAAAGTGACCTTCATTAACCCCAGGCAAAAATTTTGGTAACCGTACTGGCTTTGCAACTCTTGAACTGTTAAGAAATTTTCATGTTGCCATGTAAGCTTACCATATTTTGTTTGTTATGATTGGTGAAATAGTGTTCCTGGTTTTCATTAGAATCCTTTCTTGTGTTACAATCTGTTTTCCGCTCTGTTCTTGTATTCTAAGAATACCAGATTTTGCAGGAATTACAACCTTTGAAATGGAGTACGGACACTGGGTGAACGAGCAAAATAGGCAAATCACAGAACTGAGAACTGCTTTAAATGCTCATATTGGTGACATAGAGCTCAGGATTCTGGTGGATGGTATGATGAACCACTACGCTGAAATCTTTCGCATGAAATCTGCTGCCGCAAAAGCAGACGTGTTCTATGTCATGTCTGGTATGTGGAAAACAACAGCTGAAAGATTTTTCCTGTGGATTGGAGGCTTTCGCCCCTCTGAGCTTCTAAAGGTGACAGTTCATATTTAATAAATACAACAAGTTTGGTCTAAATTTCAGTGACTGGTTTTGAGGAGTTTCTCGTTATTAATAGGTTTTAATAACTTCTACTGCCTTATTCAGAGATAGAATGGGGGAAATTAGATACTGCTTTCACTTGCTGCAATTTTTATTTCTGCATTAGGCTCGGTGTACTGAATGTTTTCTGTACTAAAATGTCTATCACTCTATCAGTGAGTCCCAAAGAACTTGGTCCAAAATTAAAATTCCCCGTTTGAATGTCAAATCTACTATAAGGGATTTATTGCTTGCGACACTATGAATTTGATATTATTTCTATTGCGATATTCAACTACGGCATTATGTATGCTTGTAAGTATGGTTCTTGCTGATACTTTATTTTGCAGGTTCTTGGGCCCCTGATTGAACCCCTCACAGAGAAACAACGGTTGGATATCTATAACCTTGGACAATCTTGTCAGCAAGCAGAAGATGCCCTATCACAAGGTATGGACAAACTCCGGCAAACACTAGCCGATAGCGTAGCAGCTGGACAGTTCATGGAGGGAACGTACATTCCACAGATGACTTCTGCAATGGAGAAGTTGGAAGCTCTGGTGAGCTTTGTGAACCAGGTAATGTTTCCACAGACATTTGTTCTCAGTTCAGTATTCTTTTCCTTTTCAAAACATGCCATGTTAATTAAGGGATGTAATCTGCCATTTGTAATTTAGTAATTTCAATGCTTTTCATTCTAAAGTGTGTTAGAGATACTACATTATCTAGAGATAAGACCAATTTATATTGGGATAAAATTTCACCTTACAACTTACAAGTGAGTTTTGTGAGAATGAGTTAGGTTTTTAATATAATATCAGAGTCTATCTTAGTAAGGTTTATTAAACCTATTGTACCATATAAGACTGTTCTTGGATTACCTACAAATATCTAGTTTCACTCTCTAGATGTCCATTTCTCGAGAAAGGTGTGATTGAGAGTACTAACAAATTTCCATTGAACATTTAGGTAGATTACCGGATGCCTATGAACTATGCAGTATAAATGTAGGATCATAAAATACATTGTACATTAACGTAAACATCTTAGAAGATCATTAACTGCTATATAAGACACCAATTTACCACTTCAAAAGGTTTTACCTTAGCTAATGGCTATTAGAGATTTAACCATGCTCTATGTGAAACAGGCTGACCATCTTCGGCAGGGAACCTTGCAGCAGATGTCTCGAATACTTACAATCCGTCAGGCGGCTCGATGCTTGCTTGCTTTGGGAGAATATTTCCAACGCCTGAGGGCTTTGAGCTCACTGTGGTCTAACAGACCCCGTGAACCTGCTTAGTCTCACAAACAGGTTACAAGAGCGAAAACTTGTAACATGAACGTGATGCGATGATAAATATTGGTCAGTTTCTTTAGCCAAGAGCATCAAAACCATGCATCATGTGAGGGTCCAGGTTGCTCACATTTTTCCTGCAGTTTTGCGTTATGGATAAGTTGTAAATACGACTGCTCGCTCATTTTATGCATACGAGTCTGTAAATAAATTAATTTTGGACGCATGGTGTATATTGGATTGTTGCAAAATGAAATATTTAGAATATGCCATGAGCCTGTGTGGAACTTGGTCATGTAAAATTCATATAATGTTACGTTGTTTGCTTTTGAAAATTAATCGACTTTTAGACTCTCTTAGTGGACATAATTATTTTCTGATGATTGAGAGTAGTTTGTCAGAAATATTAGTTAGTTTTGTTAAAAAGCTGTGAATACAGTCTTGTTATATCTTTCTTCAATAATTAGAGTATTTATACAGTCTTGTTATATCTTTCTTCAATAAACTACAGATGGTACTCCTTTTCTCTACTCTAATTTTATGGTGTATGGCCCATTATATTGGTATTACTTGTGTCTTTCCACAAAGTTATGATAGTGACAGTGCTAAATAATTATCATAAATTTTATTCGTCCTTTGGATGGGTGCTTGAGTTTCTATCCAAATGCTGATTGAGAGAATGTTGATTTGCTGAAGCCTCTATATTTTTATTTGACTTTATATATACACAAATATTAGAAACCAAACATAAAGACCAATCCACTTGTTCACATTCAATTTATAATGTCAATTGTTTACAGGAATTTTCACTTTGCAATGGGATGAGCATTGCAGTGTTATTGGTAATATGTAAACACACGACAACAATGGGCACATACACAAGTGCAGCTAGCAGGACTTGTTTCCTTATAGCAAATTGGTTCGATGATCCACTTGCAGCTAGCTAGCATGATATATATAAATCATCTTGATTCCAGGAAGAATCTCACAACTTGGATATAGCGTAGTCCAAAGCATCCACAACAAAATCTGCAAATGAGGAGGCCAGTCAGAGGACTTCAATAAAGAATCTGAATTCTACAACTTGGTCAAATAGCAAGGAAAGAACTATGTGTACCTGCATCATTTTTGGTGAAACACATTGGTGGCTTAATCCTAAAAACATTTCCATGCATTCCTCCTTTCCCAATTAGAATACCGAGCTCTTCAATTTATAGGGGAAAACAGTCACTATGTTTGGAAGAAATTTTGGAAAAAAAAGCTTCGTATGCTATTATTTTTATTCAACCAGATTTTTTACCTCTGAATCTTTCATGCATAGCTGCTGTTTCAGCCTTTGCAGGTGTCTTCTCTTTTCTATCGGTGACAAACTCTATCCCCACCATTAAGCCTCTTCCTCTCACATCTCCAATGACTGCGCAATTTATAGTAATTTGAAAATAATGAAGAAAGTTTCGTGAACATGAGAAATAATCACATGTGGAATGGACAAATTCTTCCTACACCCTAATACACGCTTCCTGCACCCTAATACAAATATTTTAATTCCATAAATACTCCAGCACACCCATCCGGGTTTTATTTTAACATCTATTTCCAAATCTTTGATTAATCCTTAAAACAAGCGATAAGTAAGTAATTTTTGGTGTTTATTAACAATTAGTAAGTGATATTGCTGATTAGAGTAGTTGATTTGGGGTTTAGGCGTTGTAGACGATGAACAGAACAATTTTCCGATTTGATATATGAGAACCGGATGGGTTCCATCTGATTGTCATTTTGATTTGGAAATGAGAACCGGATGGCAGCCCCATCCGGTTGTCATTTCAAAATCAAAATGACAACCGAATGAGTATGTCATCCGGTTGTCATTTCCAAATAAAATGAATTTTTTTTAAATGACAACCGGATGGGGGTGTCATCCGGTTGTCATTTTTTTTGAAATGTGAACCGGATGGGGGTGCCATCCGGTTCTTATTTTTTTTTTCATATGAACCGGATAAAGTCAGTTGTGGAATTAAAATTTTATATTAGGGTGCAGGAAGAAGATATTAGGGTGCAAGAAGAATTTGTCTGTGGAATGCTTGATAAAGCTCCATACAGCACCCAATAGATCAGTTCCCTGACCCAGGAAAATTTACTTCATTACTTTTTGTTCAGTTTCCAATTTCAGAACTGTCACCTTGTTTTCACTTTGTTTCATGTTTTGAAAGATCTACATTGGAAACAAAGAAAACAAAAAAAGTTTAGGGTGTACAGCTCTTTAAAAACAAAAAACAAAGTGCCAAATTTGTATTTAAAAAATAAAACAGAAAAGAAAAAATAGGCTATGAAAACAAAAAGTAAATAGACCCTAAGGCCTCCCAACCTAAATTATGTATATAATGAAGCATGCATATAGGTAGCAGAGGAAAATTTATGGTACAAGAAAATTGCATGACAAAACAAAACAAAAGAAGAAATGAATATTTCGGGGATGTAAAAATCAAGATAACATACTGTCATGTACTTGCATCAGAGATCTCAAACGCTGAATCAAGTGAGAACCAACTTCAGCACAATGAGATTGACGCTTCTCCTTATCAAGAACTCTGAGCACGGCAAGTCCGCCAGCAGAACATACAGGGTTCCCTCCAAAAGTATTAAATTGAAGCTTCTGGGCCATCACACTTGCTATTTCTGGAGTTGTAACTACAGCTCCTAATGGCAAACCATTGCCAATACCCTGATGCATATTAACACAAGGAACAAATCATACAATGTAATTCTAGAAAAGCCACATGAAAGAGAGGCACTTCAATAAAGTTCATGCAATCTCTAAACAAAGGTATTGCTAGAACATGTCTATTGAGAACATGCTCTCATCTTACACACTTCCTCTATAAATATAAGCAGTGAACCTGGCATCAGAACAGACTAATGTTGCCCTTGGAATGCATTGCTAATGTGCAATAATCATATCCAAGAGTCAATTAAAACTTAGAAAGATGGGATAAGGGCCTAGACCTTAGCCATGGTAACTATATCAGGAATGACATTCTGCGTCTCAAATCCCCAAAAATGGCTTCCTGTGCGTGCAAACCCACATTGTACTTCATCAGCAATGCAGACACCGCCAGCTTTGTGTATAATGTCATAGGCCAGTTTTAGGTACCCCGGTGCCAGTTCAACTGCTCCTCCAGCTCCCTAGAAGAAGCCATAACATGAGGAAATAGTACATCAGAAAGTGCCTATTTAGATATATTTCTGCATCAATATTATAGGATAAAATAAAAAATAAAGAGAAATAAGTTTTTCCTTGAAAAAATTGACTTACATTCTTGTCTAATGAATGTATCTATAATTTAATCTATGCATAAAGATAATTTGAATTTTCTTTCTTATCTTTTTTCTATTCTCCTCTAAGTGCTTGTTAAAAAGTTTAGTCAAATTAGACCTTACTGTGGAGCTTATAACATGATAGACAATACATACCTGAATTGTTTCAGCTATAAATCCAGCAACTTTTCCTGAAGTGCCATAGTCAATATGATCTTGCAATTCACTGGCGTACCTATTGGCATCTGAGCCAAAGATTCCACGGTAGGGATCTGGATTCATGACATGATGAACTTCGCCCTTAAAAAGTTAAATTTTGTAATAGAAAAAAACAATTAGGACTTCCCCACTTTTAGCATAAAGTTAATTCATCGTTCTTAATGATATGGTTACAAATTACAACGACATACTACATGTCTGTGTGTTTTTTTGGGTCCATATATACAAGTGCTTGTGTGTGTGGACAAACCTGTGGTATTGGGTATTTCCATGTGTTCATAGCAGTGAGTCCAATGGTACTAGAACTCCCTCCATGATATGCATTCCTTAGAGATATCATGCCAATGTTACCAGTGTATAAACGGGCCATCAGCATCGCCAAGTCATTTGCCTCTGAACCAGAATTTACAAAATAAACAACCTGCCATTCAAATTGCTTCGTTCAAAATCATGTTCCATAATCAAATCTAGCTTAGCACACTATAAAACTGAACATATGTTCCAATCCTGTTTTTTTCTCATTCACTTTTCATGGTTTAAAACTACAAAAATCATTACTAAATAGGAAGATAAAATTGACCTTAAGGTTTGCAGGCATTTTGGACACCAAGGCCTCAGCAAAATCAGCTATTGCATGGTGTAGATATATGGTTGTTGTGTGCTGCAGGAGTTTACTTTGCTCCATTATAGCATTCAGAACTTCAGGATGGCAATGTCCACAAGAAATAGTAACTATTCCAGCAAAAGCATCAAGATAACGCCTCCCATTCTCATCAAATAGATATTGCATCTTGCCCTCCACAATGTTCAGCTTTACACATCATGTGATTCAAATTTTAATTATAGATAGCAGTTTCTCAAGCATAATTCATAAACATCACAGATAGCTGTTTCCCAACCATAATTCATAAACTTCAAAAAGTGTACTTTGTCAATACCATTTGACTCTCATCACTATGACATTTTTTAATTTAATAAACTCTCTATCAATTGGATTTTCAAAATTAATCTATAATCATATAAATTCCTGTTCCTATTCCTATTTGAAAAATGTATAGCCATATATTTTTTCCCATTTGTAACAGTATCTTACAATTTATACGTTAAATTAAATTGATATTTTTCTAGTTTATTAATATGACATCAAATTAAAGGTTCTTTTTACCTTTTTTTTATTACTTAATTAGTTTCAATCAACATAATAAGTAAAATAAGATACTTATAAATTATTATCAAATTAATATTTCATTAACTAAACTAATTCTTAATGTTTTAAAATAAAATAAAAATAACATTTTCAGCCTTTAATTGATTTTTATTCCCGGTAAAAACACTCATTAAATATTGTTATATTTAACGTATATTTATAAACTTGTTCAAATGATAATAGTAAACTCACATATTATAAACAAAAGAAATGGGTGAAAAAATGGTTTTCTACTTTCCATAGTGAAAAGTTCAGTGTTCTAATTTACGGCGAGTATTGGTGATCTGATTAACATATGATAATTATTGCAGAGATTTATGTTCACATAATATAATAACTAGTTTTTGTTTTCCTTAAAAGAAAAATAACTAGTTTTAGTTTATTCTTTGATTCGATTTTCAGAAAGGAAAAATAAATCAAACTGAGAGAGAAAGGTGATCACATATCTGAGAAAAGTTTGGTTAATTTTGGATACTCACAGGTTTTTGGTAGAAGTGGAACAAGGAAGGACCAAGAAACTTTTTCCTTTTGGCAAAAACATCATCAGCCAAAGGTCCTTTGTATGGTCGAGGTTTGTAATCAAATGGTGGAAGCTGAAGCCTCCGAGAAGCATCATTATCAGTTGTTGCAGATGAAGTGCTTAAACAATAAGAAGAAGAACCAAAAAGCCTCTTACAAACACCTATGTTTCTCTTCACCATCGCCATGTATAAATCACTTTTAGTAACCTTTGTCTCAAAAACTCACAAAACTCATCTGTTTTGTAATGATATGCATGGCCATGCCTTAGGAGTAATTGACATGGAATTTTCTTTGCCAATTGGGCTTTAACTTGGATTAGCTAACTCTAGAAAAAATTATGCTGAAATTTGTTTAATTTAAGCCATGTAATTAACAATAATCCCATGTTTAATAACTTTATAGTCGTCTATTAAATATATAATGTTTTGCATGATTGTGCTAGGGCTAAAAAGAAAAAGGTAGACTGAATAATGTGGTTCTATTGCTTTTTCTTCCCCACTTGTTTGCTTCATATAATTACACCATCCATAATCCATCATCGCATTTTATATTAAAAAGAACTTCAATTTGATACAATAGTATAATATATATATATATATTATATAATGAGGATAAGTGCGATTGAAATTGATCACCCAACTAAAACCATCGTCCTGATCTTTGAATGATTTTCTTAGAATATTAAAAGGGGGTCTCTTTCTTATCAAAGAAAACAAGCATTGCTACTGATATAGACAAGGCAATCGAGGTAAACAAGTGAAACTTATAATTACAGCTTTATAATTACTTTACTCTTCTTTAGAATCCAGTTGCTGTGGTTAACAACTTACATATTTTTTTAAAACTTTTATCAACATGTACTCTGGATTTTTGATTAAATCTAGTAGCTGGTATCCATACATAACCAGTAGTATAATTGTATAGATCGTTCATTGGCATTGTCGAAATACATAAAGCAGTAGAAGAATGATGTAAAGGAGAAACTAGGATAGCATAGATGAAATGAAAATCACAATGTCAATGAATTATCTTAAAAGCCTGCAGGAAGACCACCCTTTCTTGGATCACTCACTGCCACAAGCCTTTTATTTCCAGTCACTGTAGTTTTTCTTGATGACACAGAATCGTCTACAACAATAAATTGACAAATAGTCCCACCGGCAAGGCCCTTCAGGACATGACCCTTACTTCTAAGGACTTTTCTGATATCAGCGGAAAGTTCAAAATGGTCACCGGTCACAGTTGTCCAATTCTCATAGTTAACCACGTTAGGAATTAGCTGCATAAAACACGGGGAGTTTCTCAGTTAATTAGTGATGGAAATGTTGAGACAAGTATGCAGTCACATCACAAATGAAAAAAAATATCAGTATGAAAGTAGCACAGGGATAACTGTTTCACTGATTTAAACTGATTTACTGTTTATTTATAGAAAAGTAGTTTATATCAGTTTGTGCATATCAGAGCTTATAAATTGAGTCAGGGAAAACAAGCAACCCCTTAAAAAGTTGAAGATACCTGATGATAGACCCTTGGAGCCGTTACAGAAGAAAAAGGATCCAATCCTTTACCGAAGTGATTCAAAAGAACCTCTGAAGTTCCACCAATAATGTAAGCACCTCCACTTGCACCTACTACAGCTTTTAGCTTCCCATCCTGTATGAACATGGTAAGAAATTATTGCAAGTGAACAATGAGTACCGTAACTAATAATAATGAAAGATTTCAAAACCATTGCTGAGGCTGAAATTACCTTGAGGGCAATAGTTGGTGACATGGATGATAGTGGCCGCTTTCCTGGCATGACGAAATTGGCAGGAGCTGGTGGTGGGACATCCTCGGAAACATTTCTAGGTATGGAAAAATCATCCATCTCATTGTTCAGTACTATTCCAGTACTTGGTGAAAGGATCTTTGCACCAAAATATGCATTTACAGTGGTAGTCATGGAAATGGCATTTCTCTCAAGATCTATTACACATAAATGACTTGTACCATGATCATGAATTTGATTCCACCTGCAAAGACAATTAAGCAAAACTCAGAATTCTGTATTGCCACAAATAAGTATGCAGAGTTAAAAGTAAAAAAATTTAGAAAAACAATATAACAGAGCTTCTAAAAATTATTTTAACAAAATAAAAAAGAAATACAATTCTAGATATACATGAAGAGCTTAGTCAAGTTGGTCAAATGCCTAAAGTCAACCGTTATAAACAATTATTGCATGTCCTCAATCAAGTTGATCAAATGCCTAAAGTCAACCTTTATAAACAATTATTGGCACTTCCTCAATCAAGTTGACTAAATGCCCATAACAACTAAAGTCAACCAATTAACATCGTTTTCAAATGTAGTTTGCGGAGCCGGGAATGTTATGATGCATTATTTGTCAACGGTTGCTGCTTTTTTTGTCTGTCATTCATACGTAAAGCTGAATGTTCCTAGCGTATGAGGTAGAAGACAAGCATGGAATCCGAAGAATCTCATTAACTAGCACATGCATGAATGAAACATTAGTGTAAATTGAAGGAACTTAGGAGCTTACTTGCCACCGTAATGACTTGGGCTAAAAGTCTTATTATCATTGATGTCATTTTTCAACTCTGTAGCAAACCTACGTGAAAGCATATCAGAAACAACCTCGGTTATATTTACAAAATCAGGATCACCGAGATTCATTCTCACGGCAAACACATGTTTCAACGCTTCAATTTCACGATGGATCCCTAGGGCACCAGAAAGGCCAGAAGGGCGCTTATATTGATCTAGAATGTTCAGCAGCTGTAACAAAAAGATAACATTGGCTAAATCCTTTGGCTTGCTAAGAATGAGACAGATATAACATAAATAAAATGAAAAGGAAAAGACTATTAAAAAGAACACTAGTGTAGTGAATCAGATAGACTTACTAGTATCATTGGAGGCCCACCAGAAGGGGGAGGCATGGCAAGGAGATTTAGTCCAAGAACATTTGTAGATAATGGTTTCTTCTGTTTAACAGTGTAATTTTTGAGGTCTTTTGTACTCAATATCCCTCCAGCATTCTGAACATCCTTAACTAAATTATGACCAATCCATCCATCATAGAAGGCTTTTGGACCAAACACAGATATTGCTCTGAGAGTGTCAGCTAGCTTCTTATTGTAGCATGTGTCACCTATGTTCAAGAGTTTTCCATTTGGTGCAAGTATGTTACGAAGACCCTTGTCTTCCAATATATCTGCCTCTGTTGCTTTCATCTGCATGTGCAGGTATGCTGATATCTTAAACCCCTTACGTGCCAGATTCTCAGCTGGAGTTACAAGCCTTTTCCATGGAAGTTTCCCATATTGTTTCCACCCCTCATGAAGGCCAGCAAGTTCACCAGGAACTGCTATAGAGAGGCCACCTTGGGCCTTCAAAGTAGTGTTTCCACCATACATATCCTGAAAAAATGGATATACAATGTTCAATACACCTTAATAGTTGTTCTTAATTGCTTAACTATTGCATAACCATCCACACTGAATTCCCTGATGCAAAACATACTCCCCTCCAAACTAAAATCTGGCCAGTTTTGAATGCTACAAAGATACATTTATACAACTTCAATCTCTAAAAATCATGTCTGCTAAACAATTTCATTGCAATATAACAGTTATCTATACTTTTACTTTCATTTCTTTCAGCAGTGAGTGTCTATAGATAGATACTATAACATGGCTATTGTGAGATGAAAGGAATTCATATAAACAAAGACAAAAGTCCAGATACTTTTGGTTTTCTCTCTTTTTTACTTTCTCCTGAGTCAAATTCATCAATTGAAGATAGGTGGTACCTTAGAAGCAAGAGCAGGAGCAGTTTCTCTCATATCAAAGGCCTTGGAGGCCCCATTAGCCTGCCTGAGAAGCATGAAGGCTCCACCGCCAAGGCCACTGGAGGCAGGACTCACAACCCCCAAACAAAGGGCAGCAGCCACTGCAGCATCCACAGCATGTCCTCCTTCTAGGAGAATATCCTTCCCAATCCTTGAGCATCTACGGTCATCAGTGGCAACAGCTCCATTGCGGGCATAGATCACTTCCGCTCTGAGCTTTTTGGCATCAGGGCTTGAAGCATACCCCAAATCTGCCACAACAAGCAAGGCAATGACATGCCATAACAACACTGCTGCAACACTTGGCATGTGTAGTCACAGAATTTGATGCAGGAAATGAAACTTTTGCTGCTGACTTTTCAACGGCTGAAGGCAAAAATGAATGGTGCTTCAGCCCTCACCTCAGTTTTTTGCATTCATAAAGCAAGAATGGATGGTAGTAACACACTCTCACAAGAGTGTCGAATATTTGTGTACCATCTTCTATTGATGCAATATATTTATAGCCAAAAGGGGAAGGGACCAGGCTCTGACGTTTATTAAGATTCTGCTATTTCAGATTTGCTTACAATTAAGAGTTTCCACGGTTTCTTTCCCAATGTTCTAGTTTAGTTAAAAATAAAAAAATAAATGAACAAGGTCAATTTTGCAATCTACATTTGACACAGTTGGTCAGAAATTTAATAGGAACAATTTTCCAAACAATACCCCATCAAGATTTAATGAATAAAGGATCACAGTGAAGGATTATAGTGAATTAAAAAAATACCACTTCGGTTAAGATATTTTGCAGAGAAATGATTTCTTTTACTTTGAAATTCAACAATCAACTTACTTATAACTCCTTTATTATCATTAAATGAGTTGTGGAACGCTTATGCGTGTTATTTTTTAACTGTTTTTAAGGATTTTTGTCATTATGCAAGTTCTCAAAGATGAAGCACGTTCTTTTATGCCTTTTCAGGTTTTTTTTTTTTTTTTTTTTTTTTTTTTTTTTTTTTTTTTTTTTTTTTTTTTTTTTTTTTTTTTTTTTTTTTTATTTCTTTCTATTTTATGCTTTCGCGTTTGTGAGACTTTAAGGTTTCTTGGTTTCAAATACACCAGTTTGGTACTACATCATCCCTTCTCGTTTGTTTTTATATACACAAAATTAACTTAGCGCCAATTAAGAAAATCATTGGATTGTAATAATTTTTTAATATTTCTCTCAAATTGATGGCAAGATCATTAGTTTGATTTAGAACCAATCAAACAATAATCTAAATTCGGTTTTAAAATATATTGGGTCTGATTTTTTCAACCCAGACATGTCAAAATTTTGAAATCAGGTTTGTCGCAGTAGATTGTGAACACTTCTAAACATTAAAAGTCTCTCAGAAAGGCCCAAAAAAAATATTTGCCTTTGTCACTTGCGGCACCGTAAAAACGTTATTAAAAAACTCTCTCAAAAAGTAAAAGCTTGTTTGAACATTTAATTATTAATTTATTTTGTTCAGTTAATGTTAAATAACTAATAAAAACAATGTTAGACAAAATCTAAGGATGTGAGGACACTTCTGAGACTTATTTAATAAAAAAAATTATAGTGGTTTGTTGAAGGAAAGGGTCGTTTAAGTAACGGTGGGATTCTCTTCAAATATGGAAAAAGTTAAACAAAAAGTGGTGAAATAAGATGCCCTGAACATGTGATCTTATTCTTCGAAAAGTAAAAATATTCTTTGAAGGAAATATGATTCTTCGAATCTATGGCGTGTTGAAAGTGATCTTTCAACTATCCAAATGTTATTGGTGGTAAGTATTCAAAAGACATTACATTGTTATAGTTTAATCTTGAATTAATATTGCATTTTTAGTGCATTAGATATGAGAATTTTAGCTGCATAGATGAATGATTAAAAGTATGGTTAGAGTTGAAATGAGTTAATGAGAGAAATAGTGTGTTTTGTTTATTGAAGGACGGCTAAGGGAGAAATAGTAATTAAGTTGATTTGAAAATGAGTGGGGAGAAGTGGAATTGAAACAAATGGCACGCCGAACTTTAATGAAACAACACAAAGACTTTAAGCGCATTAGACAAAGTGCTGAAGTGGGCCCACCAAATTTCCAATCACTTTTGTTTTATTAACTCATTAAATTCTTCATTATTTTTACTTTTGCTTATGAAATTTATTTTAAGTTATCTTAATTTTATAAAATTGAGTAATAGATGAACTATGCACTATAATATTTAACATTTATTGGAAAAACTAATTAATTATATTTTAATGGATTTTTCTTGTCAAATTACAATATTTCCTCGGCAAAAAATCAACTTAAATTGGTTAACATTACGTATTTGTTTAATGATATATAAGATTTGATAACATCACTTTCGTTGATACATGTCCTACATTGTTAAGATGTTTTGGATTATTTTGTTGAGATTACATGTTTGTCTTATTTAAATATGTTTTTTTCTATTTTGTTTTTTTTATTTGTGCCCGGAATATGAGTTAATGACATATATGTGTTTGTCCCTATTAGAAATTGATGCACGAATAGAAAAAAACTGTTAGACAAAAAAAAATGTATGTCTGTTTTGTTTTTATTGTTTTCAAATGTAGGCTTTCAGAATAACTTTACAAAAAGATGGTTTGAGAATAATTAACCAAGCAGGCTTTTTTTCATTTATTTATAAAAATAAAAATATTTAATAAAAACAGGCAAAAAGTCTGTAGCCTTAAAAACCAAAATTAAACAACTTAAATGCATTTTCAATCCATAAAAAACTCGAAGTAAATATGTATTTGAGAAAGAAAAAAGTTATATTCAAATATCATTTATTCAGACATTGCTATAATGAATACTTCAAAATAAAATACATATATGATAGGATGTCTATAAATGAAAAAAATAAACGTAAAGTGATATTACGCAAGCAATTTATAATCATCAGGATACTAGTTAAAGCTTAACATGTGAAAATGTTTTATATTAATATTTTGTCAATTTTTTTATTTTAAAAAGTATTTATTAAAAACTAATGAAGATGAACCAAATTAGAAATGTTAAATTATTTTATTAATTTAAACTATTGAATAAAAAAGTAAAGATAATATATGTAACTACCTTATTTATATTAAATACTAAATATACTACATAATTAAATTATATTTCTGAAAAGTATAATTATCTTAATTTAAAATTGTTATCCTAATTATAATAATTAATACTTTGTATTTTTATATTAAATTAACTATAGTTATTTATAAGACTAAAAATTAAATAGAGATATATTTATAAGGATTAACAATATATTTAACTTTTTTAATCAAATAAACTGAACAACACATTAAACGTAAGTTGTAACCCGTTTCTAGATAAATTGGTTTGACTTTGTCAAAGTTATGACCATATTATGTCACATGTTGTTAGTGATTCACGAGTAGATCTTATCCTTTCTATTCCTACGCAAACCGTTGACTATTATACCATTTTTATCACATTAATCTTCCTCTTTTTTCAGAAAATAAAAATGACCTCGGAAAGGTTTCATTGCACCCACCAACTAGTAAAAAGTAATATTTTTTTTTCAATCTTCTGGATGATTGATAAAAGTATGATGTTTTCTAATATAAATTATATTAAAATATTGTCTTTTAAAATATATACTTTTCACCCAGTTAAACACTTCCCAATGAAACTAGTTCTTACTAGTACTGATTTTCTCAACTCACATGACACAAGCAGTAACAGTTCTAGAAGAAAAAAAACATAACTTTGTATCATTCAACGTCAGCATTAACGAACTGTTTCTAAAGCAGCAAAGATGTGAAAGAAAAGTGACACGTCAAATGTAAAAGGAACGCAGCCTCTCTTTGACTGCATTTGGAAGGACCTCTAATCTAACTACAAAAAAAAAAAAAAAGTCATAAATTCACATTTGCAAAATAATAATTTTTTATTACTATTATTATTATTTTACAAAATTACAATTATTATTGATTATGTATATATAAAAGTTCACATTCATTATTATGAGACTCAGCCTAAAGTTCAATCATGATATATCATTACATGAAGTTGCAAGGTATAGTCAAACTTCTGTAGATGTTATACAAAACGAAAGTACGAGAACGAAAACAAGGGGAAAATATAAAAAATTAATATTTATTAAAAGAGAAAATTAAATAATAAAAGAAAAAAAAAACATTGAATCAAGTAAAATCTCACTTGTGGTGAATTTTAAATATATACATAAAAATCTTAAGGTCCGGATATTCCCATTAAAATTTTTCTATTATTTGTTTTCTTTTCTTTATATAAAGATTCATGTTGTATATTGTTAATAAAAGTTTAATAAATATTTTAAATGAATTGCATATTTTACTTACCACGGGTATGAACAACTTAAAAGAGTGTTGTAATTATGAGGAAAATGAAAGAAAATGGAAAGTAGATATATCTGATGGAAAGCAAAGCATTTAAGCCTACTTTTAAAGTCAACCCGATTTAAACAGTCAACACGCAAATACACTCAGCCAACTACTTTAAATAAATATTTTTATTATTTTCTAAATTGCAGAATGTCAGGAGTCTCTACTCCTTTATATTTTTTATAAAAATAATTGAAAAACAATTTTATTACATATAGATAAAAGGAGAACAGAGTGTAAGTTAAAATTTTCAAATTATTAACGGATTAAATTAACTTTTTCAAAATTTAAGGACCAAAATAAAATCTATCCAGAATTTGATAAATTAAAAAAATGTTAACTCTCATTTTATGTGGCATGTGGTTTGCAAATAAGTCTTATGCGACATTAACCATGTCATTTTGATGGACAATATAGTCTTGGATAGAGGCAAAACATCTCTATATATTTGAAAATTTGTTGCACTTTGATCAGTAACAAAAAATATAAAGATTGATCATGGGCTCGAATTAAGCCCAAATTTACAGGGGGAAACAAAATTAAGAATGTTTAATATTTTATTAATTTTAAAAATAAACTATAGTTATAATAACAGATAATTTATTATGCTGAGCATAAAGCATTAGTTTAAATACAAATGATTTAGTTTTATATAAATACCAGCCAAATAGTTTTATGTGATTTTATTTTTTAGATAAGTGCTCAATATCATTAGTGTTTTGGAATAATAACATGGTCAACCACTTACTACAAGTTCCATTGGCCAGTAGTGCACGAGAATGGATAACATTGAGATATTTCTTATCATACATAATATTTTTTTCATATTCCCACTTAACAACCAATAATACTTTTATTTTATTTTAAAATTTTGTTTATATTTATTTTTATTAGTTAGATATGATATTTTATTGTTATAAAGTGAATGTAAGAAAAAATAGTGAATTAAAGAATTATTATTATATAACTAAATATAAATAACTTAGTCCACGTTTTCTTCCTCAAATAGATTATATATACTTTATAAGGTAAAATTTAGTTTCCAAAATGCAAAAGGATGAATAACAATATATACATATATGAAAAGGCCCAACCCATAATTACATATGACCACTACCCAAACGTAAAACTTATCACTCAAGAAGATAATAACTAAATGCTATCAAAATATATTAAAAAGTATTATTAATACACTTCCAATGTATCATTTCATATAAAATTAATATTTATTAATAACTATGGATGAGGATTCAAATGAAATATATATATATA
>Ga0099824_1003245_pt1 | contig 23795 bp, 14 predicted proteins | sample SiratrowhiteBW_FD_76837 | JGI IMG/M metagenome (GOLD analysis project Ga0099824, IMG submission 76837) | Root nodule microbial communities of legume samples collected from California, USA - Siratro white BW | ecosystem: Host-associated > Plants > Roots > Nodule | place: USA: California...
TTTTTTGAGTTTCCTAGATGTGGTAACCTATGATGCTTGCAAGGCAATTTCTTCCTGTAGACCATATTTGTTTTCTGCACCTCATCAGAAATTTATACTTTGGCAAAATATTCAAAGGTAGATTGGTACAGATGCTGAGCGGTGTAAATATTTTTTGACAAGCGTGGTGGTGGGTGGGTACTATCAGGAAAGCTTTTCCGTGAGTAGGAGATAAATGATTTTTATTTTTACATATTCACTTTTTATAGGAGTTGCAGAGTTGTATAAGGTTATTGTAAATTTTGTTTCTCGAAAAATAAGATCTCTGAAAAGCGAATTCCAGAATAGGTTGTAAGATGGTTGGTGAAATAACTTACAAGAAAATGTTGTAAGATAGATGAAATACCTTAAAAAAAATGTTGTGGGTAAGTTTTGTATTAAAACAAAAAGTTTTAAAAAAAAAAGTGTGAAAAGATTTACGGAAAATATTTTTCCAAAGAAAACTTTTTTACTATGAGAAAACGTTTTTTTAAGATAGAAAGTTCTTTTTTAAGAATTACTTTTTGTTTTTTAAAAAATATTTTTTGAAGTAAAAAAGGTTCTCTTCGAAAAAATGTTTTCCAAAACATAAAAAGTGACTTTCTAAAAAGGATGTTTCATATATAAATTTTAAACGGAGTGCAGGAAGTAAATGTTGGAGTGCAGGAAGCAATTGCCTCCTTGCGACCCCTTGGACGAAGACTGAGTTATTGCAAGAAACCTTTGGTACACTTATCTTATAAAAAAGTTAAGGCCTTTCAAAATTTACAGGCAATAAGTAAGATAATTGAGAAGAAGGTCATTCAAGCATGTAAGCTTGATGATCTAATTTGCAAAAACATGAAGTAAATGACCAAAAGGGAGGCTTTGTTTTTTCTGACATTGTTTTCACTGCGACTGTTCCTGGATTCGTTCAAGACGGAAGTGTTAATTGTTCTAAATGGAGTCCAACTCAACTTTGTGTGTTATATATTTTATATACTCATTTGGGAATCATTCGACCTCCAATTTTATTTTTTTTATCTTTTTAAGTTTAAAATTTTTGTTATCAATTGTAGGCATTTTAAATGGTATTTCCAGTCATCATAGAAGTGCTTTAAAGGTTGCTTCTTAATTATTCAACACCAACTCGATCTTATGCACTAGAGGGTTTTTCTCTTCATTGGACCCAAAATCCTCATGTCTCTGGGAGGATTGAAGATACAGAAGAAATCAAGCACGAAATTTGCGAGAAACTAAAGACACAGTTACCTTGTTGAGGCTCGAATACCGAATTGTAGACCTAAAAATATGTATTGGTACTCTCCTTTCGAAATAGTCCAGGACCTTTGTTTTTTTTTACTAAAATTTAGTTTTTTTTGTGTATGCAGATAATCAAATGGAGATTTCTAAGAAGGAGATGGTGTGCCGCTTCAGAGAAATGAAATCTTTTTAGACATTATGTTCTTATTTTTAGATAAGAAAATTATTAATCTTATACGGAATATTATACATCTTATTTATATTTTTTTACAATATATATAAAATTAAAAAGAAAATTTCTTTTAATATTTTTTAATGTTGAGTCTTGCTTATTTTTTTCATTTCTCTTCACCAAAGATGAGTATCCAAAGGAAATGGATTAAAAATTATATGATAAGATGAAAACAAGTGAATGTTAAAATAACAGTGTCGAAAGTTTGAGGAGTGCAAGTGTATTTGGGGGAGGAAGGATTAGTGTTGGTCACGACATGATGGTGCAGAGTTGGTGTGTTGTGCGCGTTAGAGGCAAACAAGTGCGAATTATGGGTTGTGGTTGCATCTACACGGCCTTCACTTATAGATAGCAAGTTATCTGTTCTATTCCTGTCTAGTTGTCACTTCTTTGTTTAATAAAAATAACAATAATAATAATTTCTTATACTTTTAACTTAATTCAAATATTATTCTAAAAAGTATTCTATCAAATGTTCAAATAATTCTTAAATATATTTTAAATTTTATAAAATGATTATTTTTTCAAAATTAGTTTTTCAAAAGAAAAATTACTAATCTTGATATCACTGATACTATAAATAAGTGACTTTTATTATTATTATTATTATTATTATTATTATTAAATATATTTTGTTTTAATCTTTCAAACTTTAGTTATTAATTACTGTTAGTTCTTGTTTGACTTAAGGTTGGGTGGTTGAGCTATGAATTATGGATACGGATATCATAAACTCAAAATTATAAGACACGACAGTAAATAAATAAATAAATAAATAAATAAATAAATAAATAAATATATATATATATATATATATATATATTTATAAATTTATTAAAATATACTAATATAGTTTATAATGTGAAAAAATAAAATAGAAACTTTTATAAAAAATTTAATTGAAGATATAATTTCTACATTTCATTCTCATTGAAAAATATAATTAGAAATTCTTGTTCATCAAAAGATATGCTGATAATTTCAAGAATTTCATTATTATTGAATGAAAAGTTATCTCTTGCAATATCTCATAATTTAGTTTCTTCTTTGTATTTTGAGGATTTTCTTGAGAGAAAATAAAATTTACTATAGACATATACTAGGTCTTTCCCCTTTTGGGTATGCTGACAAGTTCAAGAATTTTATTGTTATTGAATGAAAAGTCATCTCTTGCAATATCTCACAATTTAGTTTCCTCTTTGTATTTTGAGGATTTGCTTGAGAGAAAATAAAAATTACTATGGACATATACTAGGTCTTCCCCCCTATTAGGTGTCATCTTATTTCTTTTCAAAAAATGTATAAAAGAGTAGGTACTCCAATTCCTTTTAAAACAAGAAGCAAAACATGGTTGTCCAAGTAGCTTAAGTGCACGAGCTCCATGAACAATACATCATGTTTTGCATCTATTTTACCTCTATCTTTTAAAAAGTCAACATCAACAATGATTGATGAAGGCGTGGCAGGGACTTGGTGCTTGAGGTGAGGCTAGGGTTGCAAGTGCGGCAACACTAGGGTTTATGATGATGGCGGCTGTGCTAAACATGGTGGCAGAGACGATGTTGTAAGGGTGTGGAGGCTCGCGGTGAGGTGACAGTGGTTAATGGTGGCAACCGACGCAGCAGTGACGAGAGTATCACTCCTCAGATGCAGCAAATTGGTGAAGAATCGCAACCATAGTGGTACCCTTGACGGCAGTGAGGATGAGCAATAGGCAATGAGCTTGCAAGTTCTATTTGCATTAAGCCTTCTTTGAGCCATTTCTTGTAAAGATTTATTCTTCCTCTTAACACCATTTTGTTGAGGTGTTCTTGAATTAGAAAAGTTATGGTTGATACCATAGTTTTTCCAAAGAGCTTGAAAATTTTCCTATTCAAATTATCCACCATATGTTAGCAATTTTTACTATGATGGCAAGCGAACCAATTCCTTATGTAGCAAGTAATAAATATATCATTTTCTCTAAAGGGACTTGCGCAATACATGACAACAAATGCAATCGATAACAAATTTAGACTACAAATTATTCCCAATATTCAAATTAATAAACAATAAAATAAAGTTATGCAAAAACAATTAAAATACTTTTAGTATTTCTAAAAGCACTTGAAATGTGGAAAAAGAATGGACAGGATATATAATGCAATTGCCGAGATTAAACTTCATCGAATCTCACTCTCATGCATAAAATAATTTACCTTCTTTCCAAACAAATGTCAACGTCAACCAACTATAATACCCAAACCCTAATTTCTTAGGTGAATGGGCTTAACTTTATCTTGTAAACATCAATTACTTGATCAATTGTATAGATAAAACTTGCAATCACCACAAGGGTTTTAAGACAAAAAAAAATCATGTTTCGTTCCTAACACAAGCTTTCATTTGGTATTTTGATTTTGTTCCTCATTACAAATAATATTTCCCAATACCCTAAGAATCAATGATCAAGCCATGAATCAACACCACAGGCAATGAGCATAGAAACAAAATATTAAAATTGAAAGAAAAGATACGTATATCAATCCAATATCCATTACATGAGAATTCAATTACTTACATCAAACCCCAAAAAGATGAGAAGAATAAACAATGAAAGAAGATGAATATACAAAGAGGAGAAAAGGGAACCCTCCAAATCCTAGCCATCATCCCAAGGCTGCATTTTTCTAACTCCTAGATGGAGTGGAGTGGAGTGCATGTAGAGTATCTAATCATAATGGAGAGACCTCTTTACTTATAGAAAATTTCTAGGTTAGGGACATTGGTGAACGCAACTAATGTGGCGTCAGGCGCGACTTTCAAATCCATGTAGCATTTTCGCTCACTGGTGGCGTCGGGCATGACTTGATCTATGTCCAGTTTAATCTTTTATTTCCTCCTTGATGGGCTCTAATCCTTCTCATTTTTATCCAATGCTTCCTGTTTAATTATTTCACAAAATTAATGGCATTTAGAGTAAAATATGATTAAAAACTCGAGTAACCAATTCTTTATAACAAAAATCATATTATTAAGAAAAGGAGATAAAAACATGAGATTTAACATTATAAAAATAAGCCCAAAAATATCATAAAAATAAATATTATCAGTATTTTTCCGAGCACTTGAAATGTGGGAAAAGAATTGGACAGGATATATAATGTGATTGCTATGATTAACTTTATCAAATCACACTCTCATCCATAAAATCATTTACCTCTTTTCTAAAAAAAGTCAATGTCAACCCACAACAAGACCCAAACCCTAATGAGCCTAAGCTTATTTATTAACTCTCAATTTCGTGATCAATTACGTAAATAATATTTGCAATCGCCACAAGGGTCTTAAGACAAAAAAAGAATCATGCTCTATTCATAAACATAAGTTTTCATTTGGTATCTTGATTCAGTTCCAGATTACAAATAATATTTCCCAATATCCTAAGAATGAATGATCAAGTCATGAATCAACACGACAAGCAATCAATACATAAAAAAAATACTAACATTGAAAGGAAAGACATATATAAACCTAATATTGATTACATGAAAATTCAATTAATTACATCATCCCAAGGCTTCATTTTTCTGACTCCTATTATAAATTCTAACTCCCAGATGGAGTGGAGTGGAGAGCCTCTAAAGTGTCTAACCCTAATGGAGAGACCCCTTAAATATAGAAAATTTCTAGGTCAAGGACATTTGCGCCCAATCCCGCTAAAGTTGCGTCAAACGCAACTTGATCTACGTCCAATTTAATATTTTATTTCTTCCTTCATAGGCTCCAATCTTGCTCTTTTTATCCAATGTTTCCCGTTCAATTATTTGACAAAATTAATGGATATAGAGTAAACTTAATAGGCTCCACTCTCGATGTACCAGAAAGGACCATTGAAAATCTATGTACTCCATTCACCTACAGTCAAACGCCATTTAAACTGTGAAAGATGTCTTTATTCTATCTAAATCTTTGGGTTTGCTCCCAGCAATCACTTGTTTGATATCTCGAGCCTAACAAATGATCTCACCTTGGTGAATGGTACCACACAAACCCAAAGACTAGAGCAGCAAGTTAGTCAAAGAAATTATTTGTTTATATAAAAATTAAAAATTAATAATAAGAAAATAAAATATAAAAAAATAAAAATTTAACAAATCTGCACTCTTTATTCACATATGCAACTCTTTATTCACATATGCAATTGTTCTTTTGTTCCTATTGCTCAACCTAGTTAATTCCTTAATAAAGGTTACCTAAGGATTGAAAAACAATCAATCCACTCCTAGAATTGGTGAGATTCTTTCGCCGCATTGAGATCATATTATTAGAACAAGAAACCAAAGACTACACTTTGTTCCTAGTAATTGAACATCACCAATTGATTGAGTTTCTTTCTGAAGGCTGATTGTATCTCCCAATATCATTCAAACCCTAAGATCGCGTATTACCAACAAAGGTCTACAATACAAATATTGGCAACAAAACTCAACTAGATAAGAATAAGGTTAGGATCGATATAGAGATTCCTCTATCGTAAAGCATTATAACACCAAACTCAATAATTTCATATATAAAAAAGAAATTATAGAAGAGTTATGAAAATAAAATAAATAAAAATAACAAAAATGAATTCTAAAAGAGTTATAAATGTAAAAATTCCTTGTAATGGAATAGAAGTCTCACACAATCGCGCCAAAAACTTATTAGCATTTCTCGTTATGATGGCAAGTGTACCAGTCGCTCATGTAGCAAGTAATAAATATATCATTCTCTCCCAAGGGACTAGCACAATACATGACAAAAAATGTAATCGATAACAATTTTAGACTACAAATTATTCCTAATATTTAAATTGATAAAAAAATAAAATATAATTATGCAAAAAAACTCTAGTAAAAAAAACACATATCATCGCGGTTCTGCAAGGCTTACAACTGCGGCTCTCGAACCGCAATAGATTCAGCCGCGATAAAAAGTACTGAAGCTACCACCACGGTTGTATAACCGCAGTGGAAAGTAAGACATACCACTGCGGTGGTATTCCTTTTTTTTTTCTTCGATAACCTGCAGACGGATTTCTGCACATGGCAAAACCCTAGTCCCCACCGCTTTCCACCATCATCACCACTAGTCGTCGCTGCTGCATAAGTATTTTTTCTTTTGTTTGCAAACCCTAATTCAATTGAAGGTAAGTGAGGAATGGAATGGGCGGCGCTACTTATATGTCTAACCTTAATTGAATTAGGATGAAAGGGTGAGATAATCTCAGCATGGAGAGCAAATTGGGCTTAAGCCCATTGTCGAGTACAGGATGCACATAAACACTTTTGTCTCTAGCATTGGGGATGTACTCGATTGACTTTTCTCTCTGCATCAAACCAAAGAGGTAGCAAACAACATTTATCTTTATAAAAAAAATTCAAAATATAGAATGTAAACAATGAGATTACTTACTGGAGTTGTGGTATAAGGTTAACGACATTTTTTGGGCAATCCTGAACCAAAGAGACACTAGTTTGCTCTTACTTGCTATTGCTATTACCATTTCTCTGAAGAAAAAAAAAGATAAAAGGAAATCAATTAGCTCTGTTGACTGTTGAGAAAAATAAGAAAAGGGGTTAAGGCAATGAAAGAAAAGATCACAAGAAACCGAAAAAGAGAATCTTGGGTGTTGTTGTTCAGAAGGGACGAAAGTTTCTTACAAGAAACTTGCGATTGTTCTTTGAGTGTTTGGAGGAACCAAAACAAGCAAAAAAGTAACCCATTCAGAGGAAAAACCTTACGCTTGAATGATGAGGTTTAACCCAATGGCATTTGATAAAGCTATGAGTGGCACGGAAATGACGTAAAAAAAGAAACCACATACCATCGCGGTTCTAAAAATAATCGCGGTGGTATCTCCCTACAACAATTTTTTTTAATATTTGTGTGTCTTACCACCGCAGTTCTAGCACCAACCGCGGTGGTATCTCATGCAATGTGCCTTGTGGGGAATATGATCGTAATTATTGTAGACAACCACGATGGTATCGTGGTATCATTGCACTTAATTTTAAAAATGTCATCGCGTTTCTTTTCAATGCGGTTCCCTGTTAACCGCGGTGATATCCTGCCGTAAAATATCATTTTTCTACTAGTGAAACAATTAAAATATTTTTGGTATTTTTACAAGTACTTGGAATGTGGAAAAAAATGAAAAGGATATGGAATGCAATTATTAGGATTAAACTTCATTAAATCTCACTCTCATGCATAAAATCATTTAGCTTATTTCCAAACAAATGTCAATGTCAACCCATAATAATAGCCAAACCCTAATTCCTTAGGTGAATGAGCTTAAAGTTATCTATTAACCATTAAAGAGTGGGAAAGACATATTCTTGACATAGAGTTTGCTTAGAATAGAGTAATTTATTTTACTACTTGCCACTCCACTTTTGAGATTGTTTATGGGTGTAATCCTTTCACTCCTTTTGATTTATGCCTCCTTCCTACTCCACGAGATATGATCTATAGTGATGTTAGTCAAAGGGAAAAACTAATAAAAGATCTACATGTCAAGGTGAAAAATGAAATAGAGAGGAAGGTATTTTCCAAATTGGAGATTGGGTTTGGATTTACATGAGAAAAGAGAGATTTCTAAATCAGGGAAAATCCAAACTCCAGGTTAGAGGAGACAATCCTTTTCAAATCTGTGGGAGAATAAATAACAAAGATTATGAATTAGATCTCCCAAATGATTTTGTGGCAATCATAGCTTCAATGTTGTTGATCTTCTCTTTGTGATACAGGTCTTATGAATTTGGGGACAAATTCCCTCCAAGATAGAGAGGATGATATATATGAGGATGAAGAATTACTTGAGGAATAAAGAGAAGAAGAGCTTCATTGAGTATAAACAATAAGCACAATAATGTTCCTTACAACGCTTTTAGGACACAGAAATATTTTAATAGCATTTGAAACTTGTTGCAATTTCTTTTCTGGGTTGTCGCAACCGGGGCCATGACGGGGACGACGAACAAAATATAATTTAATTTAATTTTCAAAACAGAGGAGTCACCACCATAGTTTATTAGGAAAAACTATGGAAAACCAAAAACAAGATAAGGCAAGTTTGCGAAAACGGATTTCGAGTCCGGAAGTCGGTTACGTGTGGGGAAGGTGTTAGCACCCCCACAACGCCCGTCCTAAAATGGTACCTTTAATTAAATAAGTAGTCTGAGTGTGATTTTTTAAAACATTTATTTTCCCAAAAAAGAGATTAAGATAAAACAAACAAAATATTTTTGTTTTGTTTTAGGGAGTCCGACAAGGTTTGAACTTGCTCCTACGTATCTCCATCAGGGATGGAGAATCAGGGTTATGTAGTTCTTTGATGATAAGATTGTTAGTTGTTTTGATTTGTATTTTTGAAATTTTATGTTTGAAAATAGGGTAATTGAATGGTGTCAGTGCCAGGTTTAAAGCCTGAGCTTTTGAGATACAATGTCAGGTTTAAAGCCTGGGCTTTGAGGAACGGTGTCAGGTTTAAAGTCTGGGCTTTGAGGAACGATGCTAGGTTTAAAGCCTGGGCTTTGAGGAATAGTGTCAGGTTTAAAGCCTGAGCTTTAAGGATTTGGGTATATATCAAATTTGGTGTTGGAAAATAACATGCGATAGTTATATGCAACATAGAATTGACATTTTAATTTTAATAAAATCATGCATGCAAAAATAGAACATGACTCAATGAAACTCAACTTGGATTAAGGACATTTTGGTAATTGTGGAGAGTGTGGGTGCAGAACTTAATTAATGGGTTGCAGGAAGTAATGCCACTAATAAGAAACTCAACTTGGATTAAGGGCATTTTGGTAATTGTGGAGATTGTGGTGCGGAACTTAATTAATGGGGGTGCAAGAAGTAACGCCACTAATAAGAAACTGAACTTGGATTAAGGGCATTTTGGTAATTGTGGAGAGTGTGGGTGCAGAACTTAATTAATGGGGTGCAGGAAGTAGATTCCACCAATAAGAAACTCAACTTGGGCTCAGGGCATTTTGGTAATTGTGGAGAGTGTGGGTGCAGAACTTAATTAATGGAGGTTTAGGAAGTATCTCCACCAATCAGAAACTCAACCCATGGCTAAGGGTATTTTGGTAATTGTGAAGAGCTGGAGTGTAAATCCTAATTAATGGAGGTGCAGGAAGAATGGCCCAACTCCTAAACCCTAAGCCACCACCACCTTTCTTCACCCATGATGAACCAAAAGCGGCATCAGTGATGGGGAAGGAGCGGCGACGGCACGGGGCCGGCGACGGCGGCGGCGTGGGGCGGCGACGAAGGCGGGGGCCGGCGGCGGCGGCGGCGGCGGCGGTACGGTATGACGGTGGCAGTGCGGAAAAAATGACAGTGACTGCCGAAGTCGTTTTGGGATTGTTTTGGAGTGATTTTTGGAACATAAAATACATGGATAAAATACATAGAAGAATGTATGGAAGATGATGAATTTTTTATTATTTAATAAATAAGGAAAAAAATAAAATGTTATAAAGAGCAAAATGACCCTCTTTTTTTTATTTTTTTATCTTTATATGAAAATGAAATGATAAAGAAATAAAAAAAACCATCACAGGAAGATAAAAACACATGATTTACAAATTTCAAACTTCAAGATCCATATGAAAATCTAAACCTTACAAATCATACCTGCGTTCTTCAAAAGTGATAGTCTCCTTTCCAAAAGTTTCTTGCTTCTGAGTTTTAAATTGAGTGTGGATAGTAAGACAGAAGAATCAATCTTCTCTACTTTTTCTCTCTTTTTTTCTCTATTTTTAACGTGTTCTCCCTTTATCAGTGATCCTCTCTTTCTTTCTTTCCTCCTCCTCTCTTCTCTCTTTTTTCTCATCCTCCCCTCTCCTTTTCTAGAATCCGTGTGTTTTTTCAGTGTAATATCTGTGTATATCCCTCCAGAATGATTTTTCCTCCCTTTATTAAAACCCCCCTCTTTTCTGTTTTTTCTGTTATCTCCCACCTGAGGAGTTCGGTTGGAGAAAGAATAGGGATGGTGGATATTTTTATGAGATTCTGGGCAGTTAGAGAGTTGAAAGAGTCTCTTTTTTTCTTTTTTCCGTTATTTTTTTAAATTTTGTATTATTTATTTATTTTATTAAAAAAACATTAACAGAAAAAATCTAAACAACTCCACTTTTACAAAATTTATTTAAGCAAAACCGTTTTATTTATTTTAAAAACTTGCAAATCAAGTTTGAAAGCAGTTATTTTTATTATTATATTTGTTTTTATTATTATTTATTTTTTTTTAATTTTTAGATTCTGTTGTTTTAATTTAGATATTTTTGTTATTTTCTTGTTATTTTCGTTTTTTTATTATTAATTATTTATTTTATTATTTTTTAAAAAAAAAACCACCTTATCTTTTTTTTAATGGAAAAATTCAATTTTTTGTAATTTTTTATCTTTTATTTTTATTTTACTTTATTATTTTCTTTTTCAAGAAAACTTAAACTAATAAATATACTTTTATGTTTTATTCATTTTTTCTTTATTCATTTTTATCATTATGCTTCAATTAAAAAGATTACCCGACAAAATCGGGTGTTGACATGGGTGTTGAGGAACTCTTCTTCTTGAAGGGTAGCTTTATATAAGCATAAAAGAAAAGAGTATATTGCAAATCCTTCTCTCGCTTTGAACAAATTCAGCTCGTATGAACGCCTTCCTTGTGTATCAGCAGCTTGAATATAGAAGACACATTGAATGTGTTCCAAGTATGCATTAAATGTTATGCTCCTCTTGAAGTAACATCATGATAGTTGGTATATCATCAGGCCTTAATTAGAGAGCTTTTACTTAAAATTGTGTAAAGCACTAATCCATATAGAGTAGACAATCTTATCCACCAAGCATCCAAGAGTTGTTAATGTAAAGATATCGTAGATGCGACATAAGCCTTTATGAATCTTCTTAACAGATGAAGGAAACAAACATTGTCTACAACATAAAATAATCATAAAGATATTTTCAAGAAGTACAATGTTAACATAAAACTATGTATGTATCATTTGAGCACAACAATGTTTATTATACGACATATGATTCTTTGGAGATGTTTAGGATCTAGATCAACTTGTTAGAAGATGGAGAACAAAATCCAATAATTGAAAGAGCAAGCTCGACACAACAAGAGATAAAAGGAAATATGAGCATTCGACCAAATGAAAATAATGGGAAAAAACAACAAAACAAAGTAAAAGGAAACTAAAAATGAATTAAGGAAGATAAGTGATAAAGAACACGTCACGTATGGAGAAGAAACTCTAAGAATAAGTACTTGAAGAGTCACCATTAAAAAATTCTCAAGATAAGAACTCAAGAACCAAAAAGAAAGAAGACAATCTCAACTTTTTAAAAACATCGTTCAAAGACTATTTTATTCACTAAACTCTATATGATTTATATAATAGAATGGACTCCTTTTATGGGATATCCTAAAAGTAAAAAATTAGCAGAAATTAATTAAGATTAAACTAAACGAATCTTCAAAAAGTAGAAAGAATGATTTAGTGAATACATGAAGAAGCTTTATTATGTGGTTGCTTTTTCTGTAATAAGGTACATGGTTGTGGTAGTAATCCTTCTTAGTTTCGTTCTCGTTCTCATCTCCGTTTTCATTCATTCTTGTGGTTTCCGTATTATAATTTTTGCATTAAATTAAAGTTTCTCACTTTTTATTTAGTTTCTTTCGGAATCATTCTAAATATTCACATCTCATGTAATGGTAATCATGGTTTTAGGAAGATGAATTTTCCTCCTCTGAAAAGTACAAAATGAATTTATTGGAATTGAATCAATGAGTCAGGAATAAAGACTTTTTTGCTCACCTGGCATGTGCCTGAGTTCACTGGGCTTTAATTTTGGGCATGTCATTTGTCTCATCAATCAATCAAACTAAAGTGACCAAGTATTGTGATATAACTTTTGGGATGGAAGCGATCTTGGGCGGTTAAGGGTGGCCCATTAGTTTTCACACTGAATGAGCATCATTTCAACACATTTTGTCGCCCAGTGAACACTACCTTGGACTTATTGTGCTCCATCGTCTGTGATTCACAAGTATAATGTAAGAAATAACTCAGTTTTTGAAATCTCATAATTAATTTTCAATTATTACCCTTAAACGAACTATAATATTTTTGTAAATTTTGAAATAAAAGCCTGAAATACATTTCATACTCATAAAATCAATTATATGTGAATAATATTAAACGGAACTTATCTACCACTGGATTTAAAATTATCCACTAATTAGAATTTAGTATAAAATAAGTACAGTATTTTAGAAACTAACTAAATAGTTGGAATTAAGTGAAAAAAAGAATAATTTCCCTTGATAAGAAAACAATTTCCCCGAACCAAGCTTAATCATACACGTACTAAAATAACCTATTATGGAAATGTTGATCAGTACGCGTGCTCAGTTTTGCATGACAAAGGGAAACATTTGGTATCTTTCCCATGTCAATATGTTCTATTCTTTAGTTCTCTAGTCCCTCTCTCTCCCAACTCTTCACCTATTTTCTCTCACTGTCTATTTCTACGACCAATTCTACTTAATACACACTTTAATTTACATGTGTGGACAAAGAGCAGAAACAAAATATTCCAGATCCAAACAATTCTTCTTGAAGATATCTATGCTAAATTCCTATAGAGAACCATGCCCTAGTATCAAATTCAATGCCCCTAATAGCATAAATGTAACCTTCTCATTAATGATAAAACATTAATGTGAAGTGTACCCTCAGGTGCAGATTGGATGTCTGAAAAACCTCTTTCCTTACTAAAGTTCGAAACTTTGGAGACTGAGCTTCAGATGGAATGTTGACCTATTTCCTTAAAATTGTTGTGATGAAAATAAATGATATGTGATCAATTAGTTGAGTAACAAGTAGAGGTGTTTAAACAGATAGCTCCAGCTACATGGACTATTTAATAAATTTACGCTAGTTGGATCTCTAACCACAATTTTTGGATCCAATTCGATACTAGGTTAACCTGTTATCTTGGTTTATTTTAAAAAATAAAACTGGAAATATGTATATTTTTAATTTTAAGTTATATTAATAAATTAATCTTACAGATATATAATATACATATTAATAAAATAATATTAATTTTATTTAAAAGTACAATTATTATTTTATAAAATATATCATAATTTTACTAATCCTAAATCTAGAACTATAAGGATTGAACCAAAAATAACTCATTTAATTTAGACCAAATTTTTTTTGATTTGAATTTAGAGACTTTCAAACCTCGTAATCTAACGAATCGATTTTGAGAGAGCGACAAGGAAACATATTCCTAACAACTAAAAGAATTTCTAGAATATGAGAGGACCACCAGATACGAGGAGTGAAATGATTCTTAGTCTAAAATCCCATTTTAAGAGTTTAGAGGTATCAATGAACAATAAAAGAAGAAGATAGCAAAAAAACTCACAAAATTGTTTGAGTAAAGTCAATAGTTTCACATAGGTTAAGAATAGAAATTAAGAATTATTTATACAGATATTTCTCTTTTAATTCACTTCTTAGAGTGAAATGAAATCTGAAAACAGATAATTTTTGGAATATAGTAATTGACTTTAAGAACACTATGTATCTTAACCTAAAATTAATGATGGGAGGGAATAGGCGAAGGAAGTAAATGAGACAGGAGCACATTGTCATGATAGTTGCATTGGGTGAAGGGAGATGAAGTTGTTGAAGAGAAATGACAGATATCATTCTTCAAAGGCGAATTCTCAGGCATGCATAAAGCTTAACTTTCTCTTCTTGTTCCCTAATTTAAATCAATGCATTTTTGAGACATGTGCAAAACTAAAAGGTTTTGAGTATGCATTTACCGCTTTCTCTTTAATTCACAGTAAAAGTTGACGTCAATCATTTTCCCTTTTCTTAATTAAAACAATAGGAAAAAGTGTATGCATCTTGCTTAATTTATTTTAAGCATTTACCAAACGCTCATCTATCTTATTTCTGTCTTGATCTTTTTTTATCAACAAGCAATGAATTAAATAAAATAAAATAAAATATTTAAAAGATGTTTCAAACTTTATAAAAAAAAATTTAAATTTACAGTCTTCTAGTTACGCTGATATCTACTCCACTTATATACAAAATATCTAGTATTAAAGTATAACTTTACAAAATACCACATTACCTCTATGTTCTTGTCACTTAATTCACGTTGAGTGTTTTTCCTCCATCAACAGGTCCTTGGTTACAATAATAATTAAAAGTTACAAAAAAGAAATACCTCGTATCACAATATATATATAAGGAAATTTAGCGGATCATAAATTTTTTAAGAAATGATTTCATAACCTATGAAATATACTTGGGGAAATATATAATATATGCTTTCAAAAATAGATATATTATAGAAACAAAGTTTTGTTAAATTTATTTCTATTTTAAAATTTGTTTTGAACATGAAACTTCTTCGGTTTATATGTTAAATGAAAACTTCTTTTATTAAATAAGTTGAAAAATATGACTAAAGCCAATTATTATATTCGAGATATTTTTTATTTTGGAGTTTGAAATTTTATCTAATTTTTTTTTAAAACGTTTCAAAATGTTAATTTCAAAAGATATTTAAAATAGTTAAGAGAAAAAAATATATTTAAATTATTATTTATTGTAATTCTTAAATATTGGACCCATCAAAATAAACTCTGAAATTTAAGAGAAACAAAATTTATTTTAGAAACACTTTTTGTATATATCTAATTCAAGATTAAAAAAGTAAATATTAATTTTTATGATTGACCTAACAATGTTATGTCACTAGATTTAAGATAAAAATATATGTAAAAAATATATCTAAAAAATAGCTATAAAATTATATCCATAAATGTTTAATTCTATTAATATTATTACATATAATTCTTAAGATAATATCGCATGATTAAATTTATATTTGATAAACAAATTTAATGGCATATTTGATTTGTGTTAAAAAAATTTAGAATATGTTTAAAATAAATGTTATAAATATAAAATAAATTTAATTATTTATTATTGAATGATAGTTGTTTTTTCTTATTTATTGGTGTGTATTATGTTTCGATTCAATGTTATTAAACGAAGTTAGTTTTATTACTCGTGAAATAAGAGCCGACCAAAACAACAACTCGTGAAATATAACAAATTCAACGTTCAATTTTACCTAACTTCATTTAATGCTATAAGGGATTTACGCTTATATATTCTTCCATTTCAGTACAATGTCTTAGTTTGGACTAAATCATCGTATAACTAATATATCTGCGGACAACTTAATGTTAACCACTCAAGGTTGGCAAGACATTCACAGAAGTTGATTAGCCACAAAATAAATCGCAAAAATTAATAATAAACATACAGTAAAAGCAACAACGAAAGTGAATCTTGATCTCTGTTTCTTCCTTTGTTTTTATTGAATGTTTACTGATATGAAATTTGCTGACACATCAAGGAATCATCCCATAAAATGTCCTGTTTAAAAATCAGCTCATAAGATATACTATCTTGATTCATAATTTATGGTATAGAATATTTGTAAATTTCTTTCAGTTTTGACGTGACAACTTGTGTACCAGAACAAATCTCAAGTTAAAACCAAGTGATTTGTTCTCCTTCTAGCACCAACGTTTCATTTCAAATCCAAATATGCTTATTACATCTAAAATATTATCTAATTTAAAATTTGATATTTTTTTTCCTAGAAAATACAACTTGATAGATTAAAACAAGAAAATGCTTATAAATTATTAGTAACTTCAATTCTTAAATGACATGATTATGCTTATCACATTACACTGTTGGTGTTACCCAAAAAATATATCATAGGAAGATAGCACAAAACAATGCAGATATATCTTGAAAGTAAAGTTACTCAATAACCTATGAATTGAAGGCATCACCTAATTAGTTGCTAACTGAAATGAGGTTGTGATGGAGAAGTATAACAGCACAACAATGGTTGAAATGAGAGTGTTAATTAACACAAATATGTGACATAGTTTAGTTACATACGTAGCAGATTCATGAAAAGGGTTACAGTGATCCAGATGACTGAGCAATAACTATAATATTCACATGGCTCAGCGTGAGAGAAGGGGGCGAAGAAAATGCCCCGTTATATCCGCACCATGCACACTACTTGTCTAAAAAGGTTCAATGTACCCTTATCACATGCCGTTGAACAGAACAATCTCTTTCGTGTGAATCCTCCATCCCTAGGCACCAGTACCAGTACCACTTATACTTGATACTCATGATAATGATAATGTTGTAATGAAGAGAGGACATGGAAATGCAATCACGGAAACATCACAAATAATATATTCTTTTTTTTCATAATTTTGGGAAGCAACCAAAGCATCAAAATGCACACACAAAGTCAACAAATTAACAGTTCCACTTCTCCTTTGACGACTACTTATACCATATTAGCAGGGAAAGTAGCAGTAAAGGATGTTGAGACTTAATATCTTGTACACTTTGAACAAAATGTCATATCCCCCTTCCATTTGTTCTCATTAATAAGGCTTTTAACTTGTGATGAAAAAAGTGAAGCACACCGGGATAAGAGGTAATCTGTCTTCTCTTTATGCCGATTTGAATGGCATGCCATTATTAGGCTATATACACACACCTTATAAATAGATAATAGAACATCATAGGTAACCCATTACATTTTACTGAAGCTGGGTATTTGGCGAAGGCCGTTTTCAGTTCATGGCCTTCTCCACCTCTCATGCACCTTCAAATTTATATATGTATAGTAATATCTAAGTGATAGTACATAGGAAGAGGGAGTTCATGCTCGAAAAGGTAGGTTTCAAATAGTGCTATATGTATGTTTTCATTCTTCGAAAATCAAAGTAAATAGTTTTCTTTTCACCCTATTTTTCAAGTTTTTCCACCCTATTTTGTTTTTCTTTTCTGACATATTTTTTTTTTCACAAAATTTAAATTTTGATTTATCATATTACCTAATTTCATTTACTAGACTTACCGTTCGAATAAAAGTAAATTTGCTAATTGGTAAGAAAAAAAAGACCAATATGATTCCTTTTAACAACCAATTTCGCACAATTTATTATGATATTCGGTTTGGAATGCTACGTGGGGGCCATTTCGGGTATATTTATTACTTAGGTTTCTTATCAAAAGAAAAGGTAGAATATAGTGGGAATTTAGTGGTCTCAAAGCTGAGAATATACATAATTAATATGTGTAGTAACATGATTCCGAAATAGTAAAACATTTTTATAATTTTCTTTTTCATTTCGATGTTAAGAAACTTTATATTTTTTTTTCTCCAGCATAAAGTTTGTTATAGTAGTATTTCTATGTTGCTCACAATTTTTTTATCAACAACAGAATATCGTTATAGTTAGATAATATAAAAAGTAGTGCATAACATTATAAAACACACACACACATATATTTATTTGTGACACCTGAAAAATCAATTATTAAAAATGCAATGTCAGATTAAGTTTGCATTAATCGAAAAAGTGGTGTAGAAAAATCGCTTTCTTTATCAGCAGAAATTGAGTTTTATTATGAACTGAAATTTTCACTTATGAAACTGCAGAGAAGTAGTAGTTCAGTTACATTTATAACAAGAGACACATTTTATGAAATATGAACGGGGCACCCTTACAATAACATACAATATTTTATTCATATGCCCCCTTATAAAACCACGCTATGACTATATACCACCCCTTCATCTTAATAAATACTATACAATAAGAAACCCTAGAGGGATAGGAACTCGTTAACTAATAGGAATTTGATACTAGATGATAGACTAAGAAGGTTGAAAATCACATATTATTGTCACCTCTGTGATAACCATCCCCAAGTGGATCATTGTTCCAAGGAGAAGGGTAGTAATAAGCAGGAGATTGACCAAGAGAGGAACCTCCCCCTTCACCCATTCTTCTCCCATCTTGAGTTGGCATTTCATTGCAGGTATAGCGGATCAAATCAGCGTTTGTGGCATCAAGTTCCTTTTGGAGCCTGATCACTTGCCTTTGGAGCACTGAAATTGCCCCAACACAGCCATAAACTGGATCTTTTATCCGTGCCTCAGCTTCATAGGCCAGAGAGTTCACTGCATCCTCCCTTTGGTGGGGTTGGACTTCATTCAGGAGTTTGCTCACGTTGCTGGCACCAAATATCTTGTGAACATTGGCAAACTTTTGAGGCTCTTCTGGTGGGAAATACGGAGCAAAAATGCAATCCGGCATGCATTTCCTTCTCAAAAACTTGCAGGCAGCACAGGGAGAGTTAGAGTAGCTAGAAGAGGCCATGATCTTCACTGCAATTACCAAATTTTGCAAAGACAAATAACAATTTAATTCTATAAAAAATCTCAAATTTGAAATAAACTTAATTATGATTGATTATTGTAGTCTTTCTTATATCAGAAACAAGAAAATTCATTGAAGAGAGTATAGTACAAAAGTACTCCAACCCATTAGTAAAAAACGTTTAAGCTAGCATGAAAATCAAAATACAGCACAAAACAATTGATTACATTTTGAATACTGTAAAAGAAAGTATCCTGTGATTATCATGCATCTCATGAATATAACTTTAAAGTGGGAGAAAATAAAACTATATATAAAGAAAATTACCAACAGACTTAAATATCCGTTTTTTTAAATAATTAAAAAGCTAACGCAGGCTTAATTAGTTGTATAGTGATCGTATAGAATCTAAATTTAATCTCTATACTTCCTTGAACATGTAAAAAACTAGGGTTAGGGAGACTTTACTTGCCTAAAGCACATCCCGCTACTTCCTTTTTTGGTAATAACATTTTCTACTACTGTTGTAACTTCTCTTACTTTTTATCACCAAGCCGTCTTTATGTTGAATCAAAGTCCACTATTGAATTAGTGGATTGGAAAAAACGAAAAGAGGAGGCCCTATTTATAGATTTTCTGACTACACTACCCAGAACCCTTATTTCTACATGTGAGACGACAGTATTATTAATTGTGGTGTGCTTGATTTCCTCATCTCAGACTAATAAATTTCTTCCCTGAATTTCTCTCCCTGTCTCTCCTCATCTCTCCTTAGGTCTAGCCTTCTGTGTTTTTCAGTTGGAGAGGCTAAAAGAAAGGTACACCTACCAGGAATCTTTTCAGCTTATTGGTGGATATGACGTGTGGAAGTTTTCTCAATTTTCAACTCTTTCAGTAGGATGATATATCTATCATTCACACCCAGAATTTCATTCCTTTCAAAAAATTCCGAAAACCAAAACCTGGATCAAGCCTTAGAACGTAAATTTATTAGGCAAACACCAATCAGAAAGAAGAAAAAGGAACATATAATTGGAAAAAAACTATACCTTGTACAGCTAGCTAGGTTTAATTGAACAAACGATATTGTAATTTAGATCAATACCTTTTTTTTCTCTCTTGCAGAAGGGTCTTTCAAGATCTATTCTTTAATAATGCCAGTGAAAAAGAAGTCTACAAGCACCGGGATAGAAGTCTTGGGAATTCACTATTGGATGTGAGAGTTCAGAGAGAAAACGGAAAACCCTAGTTACTTGCAGGACAAGATGAGAAAAACCCGCAAATACAATGACAACTAGATAAGCAACAACAAAGAGTATAGGAGAAAAGGAGCATTTCCAGTGAGAGAGTGGAAAAGAAAGCAAAAGACAAGTGCAATAAATGGGGCTACAAGTGAAAAAGAATGACTATGACACAACCTTTATAATAATACCCAACACTGTAGCCAAGGTTAACTGTAATAATCTGTCCCACTAACAACTCTATATATCCTTGGATATCATATATAGCTATGTATTTATAACTAGTTTATTTGTGGTAGTTGAATGCAAACCTGGTTCTTCCTTGCCTTAAGCAAGGGTTTAAGAATTGATTCATTAGTTTAAGTAGTTCCTCACATATATATTTGAGAATATGGGAAGGAATTGGACGGAGTGTGAGCCAACAGATGAAAGAAAACTCCTTAGCATTTGTTATGCAGGTGTAATGAAACAGAAGGTTGGTTTCATTTTCATCTCTTTGTCCTGTTTGTTCTTTCTACTTATTTTATTTTAGACAAGGAATAAATGTTATGAACTTCACATGTACTTAACTTTTCATTCTAATATGTCTGTTTAACATATCAATTTAACTCAGGTTTTATTCCCAGAATATTGAAATAGATAGCCTGTTCTCTATCCTTATATTCTATTAAAATAAAAAAAAATATAAGTAAGAACACACACACACACACACATATATATATATATATATATATATATATATATATATATATATATATATATATATATATATATACACACACACACACCATTCCTTGAGCTTACCTTAATTTTGTTTAATTAGTTTCTATAGTTTATAGTTCTTCTAGTTTTTTTTAATACCTTAACATCAATAACATTCCATGCATATTCTACAAAGAATAACTATCGTGACCATATTTTGTTAAACTATACAACCTAAACCTAAATAAAATAAAACTATAACAAGTTAATCTCAAATAGAATGAGATTACATGGAATAAAATGGAAACAGTAAAATTGTAATTAAGAATCAAATTTTTAATTATAGAAACTAAAAATTGCATTTAAATTTTATAATACAATTTATTATATAAAAAATAGTATAATATAATATAAATAAAGTAATAAATATAAAATAATATGATATAGTATAAAATAGACTAAAATAAAATAAAATTGTATAATATAATATAACATAGTATAATATTATATAAGGCCTGCTTCCTCGTCAGATATTTCCTTCTTTCCATCCTTCTCAGTATCTCGTTCAGTTTGCGGTGCCTTCCCTTTCAATAACGCTTTTGCTTGCTCTGTGGCTATTTCTTCTCTAGTCCTCTTACCTTGATTTTCTTCGTTTCTTAACTCAGGAGGGGTAAAGACACGACCACTTCTTGTCATACCCCCTATGCCAGAGATATTATCAATGACACTATTAACAATAATAGGGGTCTTGTCTGCTTCCTTTCTTTCTTCTGCTCCCTTTAAGACTTAAGCATCATACTTCCAGGGAACTGCCTTTTCATTTTTATAGAGGAAGGGACTCGGAGCTTGTATCACAACAGGTCGTCGCTCCTGTGATAGGTGAGCGGTCTTGGTAAAACATATTACCACGGGTTTAGGGCCAGATAAAGTCTTCTCCTCACCTGTTTGCATGAATACTCCTCCTCTTTATCTTGTCGATAGATTTGCAAGATGTGCCTATCAATAAGATCTTGCAGTATTCGCTTAAACTTAGGACATCCGTCTACAGAATGTGAGATGCCTGGGTGACAACTACATTCATTTTCTTGTTTCTTCACCGGAGTATGAATCATATTGACTTCTCTTACCAAGTTGTGCCCCTCTTCTTCCATGATGGCGTTTGCTGATGAGCTTGCATGTCCTGCCAAAGGGTTGGCTACTACACTGGGTTTATCCTCTTTGAAACTTATCCACCCCGAGTCAATAAGTGCTTGCACCTTATGTTTAAGGGCAAAACACCTTTATGTGGAATGGTCGATGACTCCACCATGGCAGTCACACTTAGCGTTCACATCATAGTTCTTTGTACCAGCTTCATGGGTAATATAGTGACTAAGGAATTGTGCAAAAGGGTTGGTAAAAGCTCTGTATATGTCATCGGAATGGGAGTGAAGTTAACAAAGTTTCTTTTTGGATTTTGTTTAGGGGATGAGATCTGACTCTAACCTTGATTAGAATGTGGAACCATACCATGGTGGTATGCATTATTTGGCACAGGTGAGACTTGATACTGGGCCTGGGGCCTAGGAAAACCTTGTAGACGGGCCCGTGGATGGTATATTGGTGTTGTATTCCCGACGAAAGGGAAATGCATCGCAGGCTGTTGATAACTTGGTCTGAAATGGGGTGTGGCATGACTTCCCCAATGACAGCAGTGGATGTCTCTTGGACTTCACCTTCCTTTTGCCTTCCAGGGACGAATCCGGGCTTTTTGGTGTTTGCGGCCGTGAGCGGGCCTTGTGCAATTTTTCCACTTTTAAACCCAAATTCAATCCTTTCTCCGATTATGACCATGTCGGCGAAATTTAAGGAGACACTTCCTACCATGTGCTCATAGAAGGGCAACTGCAACGTGTCTATGAACATGACTACCATCTCTTTGTCATGCAATGGAGGTTCTACTTGTGCTGCTACTTCCCTCCACCTTTAGGCATATTCTTTGAAAGTTTCCACCCCTTTCTTTGTCATGCTTTGTAGTTGTGATGAGAACCAAGAGCTGAAGTTTAACCAACCTCAAGCACCTGCACAAATAATTAATTCAAAGGATGCTTTGCAAATTCCAAGAGGACCAATCACCAGGTCAAGGGCCCAAAAACTGAAAGAGGCATTAATTGGGCTAATTCAAGACATTTTGACTGCTCAAAAAAAGTCTAAGATTGAATTGAAGCCCTTAATTCGATATGGGCTGAAGAAGGAATTAAATGAAGGAGATTTGGGCTAAAAAGCAAATCATTAGAAGAGAAGGGCCCATAGAAAATGCATCACCAGATTTAATTTAAGTGTAAATGGGCTATTTTGGGCTTGGGTTAAAATCTGAAGAGTCACCCATTATTTTGTGGGCATATTTTAAATTTTTTATTTTGATGTATTTTGATTTATTTTCCATAGGGCTTAGAGTAGTCATGCTTAGTAAATTGTGTTTTTCGTTTTCCCATTTGATGTAATAATTAGTCATCTATAAGTGTGCCAAAAAGTTATTGTCGCATTAAATTTGGAGGCTTCTAGGCTGTTGAAGAGGTAAGTTAGCTTTTTAGAAGTTCAAAGGTCTACTTAAGTAAGAAAACACATGTAAACAACAACTTTGAATTTGAAATACGAATTTGAATCTGAAAATTTCAGAAGTGAGAGTTTCTCTCTTGAGTTCTTCATTTGGACTTGCAACTTATCAAGGGCTGATCATCCTTGTGGCGTTTACCTTACTTTAGGGTCTTTGCTGTGTTTTCTATTCCGCAAGACAAGGGTTCTGAGTAGATCATCCTAAATCTGAATACTTGGGGATCTTGGAGCATTCAACTACTCTTTGTTGTGGGTTCTGGGGTTTATTCCTAACCGGGTTCACATCATTTGGTATCAGAGCTTCGTTCCTAGCAGTTAGGTTATATCTTCTACTGTTTTACTGATTATCTTTGTATCCATTGTTCATTTCGTTTCTGAAAAAAAAAGAAAAAAAAAA
>Ga0099824_1003247_pt1 | contig 23778 bp, 10 predicted proteins | sample SiratrowhiteBW_FD_76837 | JGI IMG/M metagenome (GOLD analysis project Ga0099824, IMG submission 76837) | Root nodule microbial communities of legume samples collected from California, USA - Siratro white BW | ecosystem: Host-associated > Plants > Roots > Nodule | place: USA: California...
AAAAAAAAAAAATAAAAAAAAAAAAATATATATATATATATATATATATATATATATATATATATATATATATATATATATTAGCAGTATCTATATATAACAGTGATAAATCTTCAAAAAAATATTTTACTGGTGTCAAAATAGATTTAAAAAATTTGAAAATACAAAATATATAAAATATATTAAAATTACAACATTCATAAAATTAGAAAATACAACAGGCCCTTAAATCCTTAATAAAATACTAATCTAAGCACATAAAATTCAAATAATTGTTAAAATTTTAATTCTGAAAAAATTGGAAAACAATCATTAAATATAATACTTTAAATGTGGAATAAGTTTTCAAATTATATATTGATAATTTTTCCTCACATTGTTTTCACTTAAATAGTCTTATTTCAACCTTAAAATTTCTCAAAAATACCAAATCAATTCTAAATAAACGTTTTCCATTATATAATTCTATAATAATAATTCTACGAATAAAAGATTTATACATTTACCCTTTATAAAATTTATTTCACATGTTTCTACTCAAACTAATGTCATTTAAGCTAATTTTTACGCACCAATTTTCTATAAGTCGTAATTAATTATCTAAAAAATAATAGTTACTAATTAAAACTCTTTTGATAAACTCTAATTATATGAAATAATGTTTTTTTATCCGTAATATGAATTTGAGTCCGTTTAATTATTTATTGCGAGCTTTCTATTTACTATGATCTCTTAAAACTTCAACTTTTTTTTTCACTTATATTCAGTAACAGCGACCCCATTGTTTTGAACTGCAAATAGAAGTCCACGAAATTCCAAATTTAGTTTTGAAAATGAGCTAGACGTTTACACAGTTCTAAATTTCAAAGGTTCTCAAGTCTATCACCAAAACATTTATTCCAGTCCTAAGTTAAATCAATATAAAATATTGAAACTATTTTCAATCTAAATTTTAAGAAAATAGATTTATAAATCTTCTTTTTCCATTGTCCTCAACTTTCGAATTTCTATTTAATATGTAATTTAACTTGAATCCCTAACTCATTAAACCACTTAAATTTCTCAAAATTCACTAAAATGTAATCTAGCGCATAGGAAGATTTTTGCCTTTTCAGCCCTTTTGTAGCTGTTACAGGAACAAAAAATTTAAGTAGTATGTGTGTGAAAGAATACAGAATCCTAAACTTTGTAAGTGTATATTCTAGAATTCAGAGAGATGTTTGCCACTTTGCATTAGTTCTTTTGTTCATCAAATAACTCAGCGTGGCAGCTAAGTGAAGTAGTCGTCACTTAATTTTCGTCATCAGCTATTTTCTCTAAATTGCTTCACCAATTTGTCTCTCGTTAAGGCCTTTTCATGAATCTTCATTCTGTAAGAAACTTCAAATAACTTATATTCTTTCAAATTAAAAAGTGGGCTTAGAGAACTTATTGTTTTTGTATAGAATCTCCAATTTTTTCTTGTGATTGTATTGGACAGTCTAGTTCGTTTTTTCAATGTGAAAACACTAATAGACTTAACGGGACTCTTGATAAAGATCAAGCAAACACTGTTTTCTTTTCAATTGTTAACCTATTACATATATGGCTCATTGTTCTTATTTTATTAACCAAAAATATGTTTCAATTATCATTAACAATGAGTAGAAGGATTTGTATATTAGTAATTAGTAATAGAAATAATAATAAGATATCAAAATGTATAATGAGAAACTTTTAGAAAACTGTATGCGGATCCGTCCCTCGCCTCCACTGAAAATAGTTTAAATTGGATCCAATTCATATAAATTATCTTAGTTGAATGTACAATGAGAGAAATTAAAATAAAAAAGCAAAAACTAATTCAATCTATTATTTCCTTCCATGAGTCATTATTTTTTTACTCTGTATTTTCTTTTCAAACTAATTCATCTATTGTTAATTCATCCTTGTTAATTCATCTTGGTTGAATTAGTTTGTAATGGATGAATTAGTTTATAAAAAAAAAATAGAGTAAAAACAATGCTGATAGAGAGAAATGAATAGAAATAAAACATTTCACTTGTTCTATAATAAATAAAATGCTAAAGAATAATGTCATATTTTATTTTCCAGCCCGATAGGAGAAAAGAAAAAGTAGAAAGTATAAAAAGGTTAAAACTTTTCAAAATTACCCTTCTTTTATTTGATCAAGTTGATTTCAAAATGATATTATCTTATTAATTTTTATAACTCAATTATTTTTAGAAAAAATTATAATTTTATAATAAAAAGTATTTTATTATCGTAATAAAAATATAAAAATATTGAACAAAAATAAGATTTGAATTTGAAGGTATTATTATTTTAAATTGTTTTGCTCATAAAAAAACCAATTAATAAATATATAGATAACTTTGTAATATATAATTACTTAATTCTAGTTTATTTATTATTTTTTATAATAATTTTTCTTCACTTCCATGTTATTTTTTTCAAACCACCAAGCATACTTTTCACTCTCTTTCATTTTATTTTTCATTTCCCATTTCTCATTCCATCCTTTTCTTTTCTCATACTTTTCATTGCAACGATCAATAAACTTTCAATTGCCAAACGTTGAATGCATTTATATATGAGAATTGAATTATGAAAAGGACAATTACCAAATAAAAAATCACATCTTTTGAAAGATTTTGTGAATTTGGAGAGATCAAGCCACACGAATACAGGGGTTATCAAACAGAAAAAGGCACCAAGAACTAAACCCAAACCACAAAGCTATGTAATAGATTGCATCAGGAATAAAAAAAAAAATGCTCTATAGAATGTTTAACCCAATAGCAAGATTGGGTGATTTGAATTTTTTAGGCAGTGAAATGACCCGGCCATTGGCAATTAGTTAGAAGAAAAAAAACTGCATATTGAACCACTTTTTCATCAATGCTGATCCAAACACTAATCTAAAGAAAGATAATAAACAGCAAGAAATATAACAAACTAAAGCCAGAAAAAATGAGAATAAAATATTTCAAAATTCAAGCACAACTTAATTTCACCTTCATTTGCATTTCTCTATAGCCATTTGGCACTTTATCTGAAAATCAATATATAACAAGCCACTATAAAATTTCTCAATAAAAAATTGTCAACTTGACCTAAAATTTGAGAACACACATTTAACACCTATATAAATGGCCAGCACAAGCTTCCATGGTTTTGTTCCTATTTTTGTTTGATTTCACTAAGATGAAGACTAAAATAAATTAAATATTCCTCACACCTCACACTATTGGCTTAAGTGATTCACGCTGGGAATAAGTACCAACTAAGCCACGGGATAACTCCGGCAACCTAGGAGAGGTTCAACATTTCTGTCAGTTTATTATAATCCCATAGATGCATGTTCTGGCACATGTAAACGGCACCAACAGCAAGTATAACAGAAAAAACTGTCATGCTCTTCATGCACCCATGGCCTTGCGACAATCGTCCCAAAATGGCCTTGCAGTACTTGTCTGCATCCTTTAATAATGCATGGCGAGAACCATCATCCACATTAGCAAACGCCTCCTCATTCTACAAAGACAGATTGAGTGAGATGGCATCAGATTAACAAATATAGTTAAATTAGGTTTTAAGATAAGGTGCATTCTCTACATTGATGCTGGAACAATATGTCACCTAAGATAACTACGTTATTTAGATTCTCATCTCACTGCTCTCGCCTAAGGATTTTGAAAACTATACTGTTGCCAAATCAATTAACCCATTTTGGGAGCCATTGGAAGAAACTTTTCCAGAGCTTTTTCGGCTTATTATTAAGTACTTAAGTGGAAAATTTTTAAGGTGTTGGGTTAAGCATATGAAAGTGGCTACGCTTCTTTTATGAGTTACTATGTTTGGAAAGTAGATCATGGCTGACCTAAAACCTTTGTTAAGGAAAAATAGAAGACAATGGTGGGAAAAATAACAGAAGATGGTTAGGACTGTTGAGTCAGTTACGAAAGCTACAGAGGAAGGGTATAGATAGCACTTAAGGGTTTATGGGGACAGGAAAAGATTACATTGTTGTGACAAGGTTAAGTCGTTGTCCAAAAGGAGAGCAGCTTCCTTTGTAGAGCCTCTGTACTCGTGAGATTCAATCAATAAAAGTTTCTAACAATTGGTCCAACTAGCCGGATTTGAAAGAAAACAACGGAAAACCGTGAAACCAGGTAATCTACTTTGAAATCAATGGTAAAAGTGTTGAAGAAGACAACCGGCGAACAAGGGGTACACATCGCGGAAATAAAGAAAAGCAAGAGGCATTGATGGGATTAAAGATTTGTATAAAGACTGGACGTAAAGGCAAGGCATCACTCATATTGGAGAACAAAGTGGCCATGAAACTGCAGTGGAAAGTGAAATGCTCGAAGCAGAGGAAGATGATGATCGCCAGTGGAAGAAGGTGGAATTACCCATGTTCGAGGGAAACAACCTTTGGGTTTGATTGGAAAATGAAATTGGCTTTTATTAGCATGGAGGGAAACACTGTTCATTGGTTCCATTATTGGAACAATTAATAGTGATACGACAAGAAGAAAGAATGAGCTGTTAGTGGTACAAGCGTCTTTGACCTCAGATGACCAGTTGTTAGGGTATTTCTTAGACCCAATATTGCCCCTCACGATCCGAAGGATTGGTTAGAGTTAAAGAATTAGCTTGTGACTTGGAATAAGCGAAGATTTTTGGGGAGACTCAAAAGCATAACACAGTGGCGAATTCGAGATACCATGGTGGTGGACGAGTGATGGCTCGTGCGAGTGGGATGGAACCAAGGTCCAAACTTGACTCGTCAAAGTAAAGGTTCACTAAGAGGAAGTACAACCATGATAGCCATTCATAACCAAAAGACAGAAATTGACGAATACAACAAAGTTGCAGTACGTGAAATAAGAGGGTTTGGAAGCTTTAAGCCAATGGATCTTTCCTTGTGTTCTGCAGGGGGTTTGACTGAACCCCGAATAATGAAATTGGAAGGAATAATTCAAGGAAAAAAGGTGTTGTGAGTCACAGTTTCATTTCTTCTAGATTAGTGCAATGTTTTGGGATTGAGCGTGGAGTCAACTCAATACTACGGAGTGCGGCTAGGAGTTGGGAATAGAAAAAGAGACATGGTTGTCGCAAACATATTGCAGTAATAAAGGGAGAGTACGAATTGATGGAAACTTCTCTTGTTTGAGATGGCAGGGTTGGACTTGATTTAGGAATAGCATGGTTAGCCACTACCGGGTAAGTTAAGGTTAATTGAAAAACTTTAGCAGTGACGTTTGTAAATCAGGGACATGTACGGCTTCTTCTCAAGCATTAACGAAGGTAACAGAGGTGGAGGTAACGCCATTATTGTGGGTGGTAAACATCGAGGATGACGTAAATTCAAATAAAGCAAGACAGATTGAAACTGAAGAGCAAAAGCAACTACAGCAATATTAAGATCAGTATCAACATGTTCTTGCGGAACCTCAAGATTTGCCACCAAGTAGAGAAATCGACCATAAAATTCTCGTAAAGACAAGGTTTGATCCAGTGAATGTTTGACCCGACATATATCCTTAGATTGAAAATAATGAGATTGAAAAACAAGTTAAAGATATGTTGGTCTCATTAATTAATCGGCCCGGCAATAGTCCCTATTCAATATCAGTTATTCTAATTAAAAAGAGAGGGGCAAGTAGCGTTTTTGCATTGATTATAGATTTCTAAACAAAGTGACTACACCAAATAAGTTTCATACTCCTGTTATTGAGGAGTTACCAGCCGAGTTAAATGGGCCAAATATTTTTGCCAAGGTTCCAGCTTCTATACTATACTAAGTGATAGAGATTTTGTATTTCTTTGTCTTATTTTGGCAGGAACTCTTTAGAAGACAAGGCACTATATTAAGGATGACTACATCTTATCATCCAGAATATGATGGACAAACCGAGGTACTGAATAGAACATTGGAAACATATTTATAATGTTTCACTTCTGAACAGCCTAAGGCTTGGGTGGGGTTCATGGGAAAAACGCTGGTTAAATTCAAGTTACCAAGATTCAAGGTGGTATATGGAAGGGCTCCTCCTTTAGTAGCCAGATTTATTCCAGGAGAGATTTTGGTAGAAGCAGTAGCAACATGCCTAGAGGAGAGGGATGAAGCTTTAAAACAGTTGAAATATCAGTTAAGGGCTCATGATCATATGACAAGATATGCTAATGCTCATTGGGTAACATCTAAAATAAAGGTGGGAAATTGGGTATAATAACAATTCGTCTTCATAGACCAAGTTCAATGCCTACAAGACCGCATCCAAAACTGGCAACCAGGTACTATGGGCCCTATAAAGTGATCAAGCAAATAGGAGCAATGGCTTTTCAGTTACAGATTCTAGAGCAGGCCAGAATTCACCCAATTTTTCATGTTTCTCCACTCAAGTTGGCAATAGGAGATCATCCAGTCCAAGTTACAGGACCATTCCATGGGATTACAACCATATCAAGTGTTGGTAAATAGGATAGTAAAGCAATAGGAAGAATGGTACATCAATTGTTGATTCAATAGCAAGATACATCACTAGAGGAGGCAACGTAGGAAGATAAAACTAATATACAACAAACTCTCGAAATTCAACCTTGAGGAGAAAGTTCTGTTTGGAGGGGGAGATATTGTCAGGAAATATGATCAAGGTCAGCCACAAGCTAACCCAAAACCTTTGTTAGTATATCAAAGGAAGAACAGAAGACAGTAGTGGGCAAAATAACAGAAGGTGGTTTGTGACTCTCTTGATGACAAGCTCTTAACTAATAAGCACTCAATTAAGTTATTTATATACAAAATCACCCTTGATCATACAAGAACAAATTGTAAAATATAGAGAGGCTTCAATGTGCATACCAACGTGTTCATTAATATTTACATAAAATGCAACATTGCAGTTAGAAAGGTTGAGTGTCTCAAGCTGTGTGAAACTGTATTTACTAAAAAAGAAAATAGTTTACCTTTTTACAAAAGCTCTTAAGAGTTTCCCTCAAAGGATCAAGATTAGTGGGTTTGACAAAGTATTCTTTCCATTCAGCAGAAAGTCTTCTCAATACAACAATACTTGCTTCAAGGTTATCCATATAAAGCAAATCCTGTTTCCCAGTATAAAACACATGTTTGTGTAAGTACGAAAGGAGTCCCAAGGGAAAAAGTGTAGGAAACGAATGAAAATAAATTGTCAAATAGCATTCCCTTGTACTCACCCATTGCTTGTAACACTCAGGATTCTGAGTCAAGCACCAAATAAAGATGTCACTTGCCTCCTTTGATAGGTCAGGATTAGCTGTAAAAGATCCAAGCATTTAAGTTTTCAAACAAAGTAAAACACCAACACTTTCAACTTTCAGTAATAAAGACTTAAAATACTCGAGAGACAGCACAGAAAGCAAATAACTAGTAATTATAACATATATATAGTGTTTGGTCCAAAATAGGGTGTTTGTTTGCTTTGAAATAATCAATTATAGGATATTTCAAAGGTTCTGGAATAACAAATTATTTCTGCAAATAACATTATTTCAAAAAGTTGTTTGTAGTGAGGTTCCTATAATAAATTAATTATTTCAAGAAATAATCGATTCCTACTGTTTCATTTTGAGATACCTTTATGTAATAATCGATTATTTAAACCAAAACAGTGGTTTTGATGAGTGTTAAAAGTTTAATCGGTTATTTTAAAAATTGATAGATTAAAAACTAGACCAGACCAGAAAATTGAAGGGAAACTAATTTCTTAGTATTTTAAGTAGCCAAACCATAGGAGAGCTTTATGTGTGAAGGGAACTGAGGAGCACTCACATTTTCTCCATTGAAGAGGTGAGTAAAATCTCACGTCGTTACTCTTCCATCTCATGTTTTGGGGATTTGGAGTTTGAGGTTCTTCTTATTTGGGTTTAAAGTGAGAAATTGAGAGGTTTATGAATTATTCTTGTGAAATCTAACATGGAGAATTCGGTGATTTTTAATTATTTTCGTTGATGAATTCACAAGTGAATCTGAGCGTTGGCTATTCATATTAATTGACTAATAGTGTAATAGTTAATTGTGGTATTGGTTCTGGAGTGACTTGCTATGAATTAATTGTCAATTGATTGTGTGATTTCCAATAGTAGATATGTGGATAAATCTCAATTTTGTTTGGGTTTTCATATTATCTTTGAGCATAGATGTATGCGAGTGAGAACAGTCATCTCCAAAAATGGCCAAGTACACTTTTCCATCAAAAAGGGAAAAAGTAATACCCTCCTTTTTTGGTAAAGGGTATTGTATTGACCATTACCAGCTCAGACCATGGGTACATATGAAACTATCACAGTCTAGGATGACATGAGAAACTCCTTTCCTTTGGGATTAGAGAATATGAGAAATACCACCATCTGGGGTGAGGTAGCATACACTCGTCTGATAAGAAGAAGCAAATTGAGCATTAGAGGAGCTAAAGTGGGCCAACTCTCAGCTCACACAGGTTAATTCACCACAAGTTGAGTTAAAATGAATTAACTCAACTCGGTTCATTTTATGGTAAGACAAAAAATTTTCAACCCAGCTCAACCCACTACGGATTGGTACATTAGGTGAGTTGGGGAACTAAATTTAAAGAAATACAAAAGAACAATAACATTTTTATTAATAGTCTTTTATATGTGTGTGTGTGTGTATAATAGCATTGATTTCCTTTTCTGAAATGGAAATTAGTCAACTCACTTATAACTCAGCTGAAACCTGTTGGGCTCATTGGTTAACTGAGCTAGGTTGATTTTGACCCACAATAAAAAGTTGTTAAACTTTTTCAACCCAATCCGGTTCGAACCCGGATGAGTCAAGGCTGACTCCCAAATTGCAACCAATTTTGACACAGCACTACACCTTCAGAAACAAGGGTAGCAAAATATCTTTGTGGATAGAGAGGGCAATGGGACATCATTGCCTAAGTGGTTGTAATGGGGATTTGTCAAATAAAAGTCAAATTGTTTAACATGATTACTATGATATTTCGTATTAAATTATACTTATTAGCAAAGATATACTATTATAGTATTTATATATATATATATATATGCAATATTATGGAATGTTTTAGAACAATGTGGGTATCATGATGCTTTGTTTTCCAGTTTGTTGCACTGGCCTAAAACAATGCTTTTGTGAAATCTTTAAACGTGTCTTATGCTCACTTTGATTATAAGTTTCATTTGTTTAGTGTTATTTTCAATGACCTCACCACCAGAAGAGACCTTGAATCCAGGGGCTTGAGGTCGTCCCTTTATTGCTTTAATGTCCTTTTTTTATATTTATAGATTATTAAGATAGGTCATTGATGGATGTACATATTTTAGTTTAATTCCTTTAGTTCGGTTTGGATATTAGATGCCCAGTATTGGAACCATGTTAAGTTTACACTTTTTTATTCATTTTGGTTTCTTTTATAGGATTTTTTACACACAAAAGAGTTGAATTGAATTGGATTAATATACATTTATATTATAAATATTAAGTTTATGGATAACTTTATCTTTGATGTACGGTTGTCCCTGTGTAACAGCACTACATAAATTACATCTGTAAAGGATAAAAATGATGGCAATAAACATTAACTAGAAATTACCTTCTCCCGCAGCTTTAATTGCTAAACCTAGTATCTGCTGCGCATGATGCTTTAGTGCTTTACTTCCAGGGGAACCAGCAAGGGCAACTTCCTTCAATGTTGGATAAACGGCTTCAAATCTTTCAGTGGCCTAAACAAAATATACAAAATACTAGATGAGTATCTCAGCTAAACCAATGATTGCAATGCAAGTGATTACAAAATACATAGGATTCTTCTAAAATTCTACCTTGACCCGGGCTGAAGGAGGGAACGTAACTCTCAATAGCGAATCAAGTGCCCACGGGGGCACAACACGCTCCCCTTTTCTGACAGCCCCATTTAGTAAAATAGAACGAGCTTTAGGAAATGTGATAATTCTGTTAAAAAAGAAAGAATGGATGAAGATAAATCAATAAAGGCAAGAATGACCAGCTAGGATTTTCTGCACTAGTTACAATCAATAAATCAGGGGAAGTTAGTGAGGAATCACAAAGGTTCCTAACCTCTCAACCAACTGTAATATCAAGTCTCTTGACTGTGGACTGCAGCCAGACTTCACACTCAGCATGGGTAAGAGAAGAGATACCCACAAGTACAACCCCATAACTAGATCTCCTTGCGAAGCCTACACAAAAACTAATCCAGTTACAAATCCATATAACAATTTTTCATGTTTGGGGTGAGGGCACTATATCATGTTGAAAGAAGTCACCTGAGTTATCACCCAAACAAGCACAGGGAGTTTATCCTGTCCTTGATATTTTTGACTCTCCTTCAATATTGGCAATAAACTAATCATGACATCAGGTTTTCGTCGAAGCACCATTGCTAAACCCACAAATATGGCAACCTGTAGTTCAAGTGATATACAATATTCACACCAAATATTCAATGAATTATAGTTATAGCTCATATGCTAACATGTTACAGAATTAAATTAACATTATAAGATTTTCTACTGATATTTCAACAAGTTTATAAATATTTAATCAAATTTGGAGGGCATATTGCAATCATCAATAAGTAGAAAAAATAAAAAGTATACAAATTTCACTGAAAAAGTCTGACATGAGCCAAGTTGATCCTAGAACACCAAGATTATTGAAAGGGCCACCTTTACAAAATATCCTTGTTAAATATGGATATCTGGCTACAGTTACAGAAAATCAGATGCACAACCATTCAAAGCTGAGAATCAGACTGTAATAGATCACTGTCTGAGAAGGTATATCCCACATCCAAACTTGTCCCCCTCAGCTTCTGCCGTACATCCATGCCATCCTTAAATCTTAATGCATTTCAGACTCATAGGACACAATAAATAATTAACCAATATTTGTGTTGTTTGAAAAGCTAGTCATTCACTAGTGCCAACTAAACTAAGGAACCATAAGAAAAATATCAAATCTAATATGGATAGAGAAATGGTCATTTTATTTTGAATATTTCTATATTTCATATTAAATAGGAAACAGCTTGGTAAACATACAGTCATCTATAAAACTCCATGGTAATTTAAACAAAAGGTTCTGAAATTAACATCAACATTCAGGAAAGATTATCACTATCGATGACATCGAAAAAGGTTAGAACAACAATATCCAACCTAGCTTTAACTCACTAGATGGTGCCAGCAATGCAGATACCATCTCTACATATACTTGCCCAATGGAGACACAAATCAACAAAGATGCAAAGTTTATTTCTGTACTATTAACAATGCAAGAAAAATATAGTACTGTCCTCATCAACACAAAAATTTAAGAAATGCAACACCGTTACAGAACCAAGACAAATTGTCATAACGTCATGGTGTGATTTCAAAGGGTACCTGAGATTTCGATGATGATTGTTGGACCACCTTCTTAGATCCCTTAACAGTACCCTGATGACTTGCAATGTCTGCAAGAATGCTGTCTAACGACCATATCACAAAGGAACCAAGGGCTTCATATGATCGATGACTGATCCAATCAGTTGATACTTTGTAAACATCCTCAGAAATATGCAAAAGAGGGATCTGTTGAGAAAGGCAAAAATGATAAGAAACACTAACAATTATCACCGACCAAGGACCACAAAGCATCCAAACCATCAAAAACAACAAAGACTATAAAAAAGTGATGCATTAGGATGATCATCACAGAAGTTCAAGACACATAATTCATCGACATTTTTCACAAAAGATTCATAAACAACAATGATCAGATCAGAGCTCACTCATGCAATTCAAAATTCTATACATACTACCATATATCGCGCATCACAAAACCATACAACTTAGTTTCCAAACTTTTAATCTGAATTAAAAAATAAATAAAAAGGAATAGAAACAACTCACATCAACAATCTTCGCAACGGTGGACTCTTTGAACGTCTTCAGCCACGGAAATTGAGCTGCACTCACCGACGAGAACCCGCGACCGAAGTAATCAGCAAATCGCATCATCATAATATCCTGTTGCGATTCATACGAAGCCTACGCAAACAGGATTCATCTTATCTATCACATACAATGAACAAAAACGAATCGCGATTACAGCAGATCAGTAGCGAAATTGAAACACTCACGGTAATTTCAGCGAGAAACGTTTCGAGTTCATCGGCGCTGATTCTGGAAGCAGCTTCAGCCACAGTCACCTTCGGTTTCTTCGGCTTCTTCTGCTTCGCCTTCTTCACTTCGGAAGAACCGTTCTGGACGGCGCCGGCTTCCGGCTCCGCATCGCCGTCGTCTTCGTCGTCGGAATGCCGCTTCGATCTGCTCGGAGCGGCTTCCGCCGCCGCAGCAGCAGCGGCAGATATCTGAGACTCGAGGAGGCGGCGGCGGCGCTCCTCGGAATGCCGCTCGACGGAGCTGAAGACATCGGAGGACTGATCGGCGGCGAAATTGTCGCTGGCTAGAGGTTGCTTGGAGGACGACTTCTTGCTGTTGCGGTTTCGCTTCTGATACGTCACAGTTTGCCATTCGTTAGTGTTGTTTTTAGCGGCGGTGTTTTGAGTGGTGCCGGTTCTTCTTCTGTGAGCTTCTTCTTCTTCCTCTTGTTCCCTTAGAATGGCTTCGATGAGAGCTGAAGTCTCATCCATCGCGTTCTGTTACGATGCAGAGGAAGAAGATCGAAACGACGTCGTTGGAGATAGATCGGAGGCAGAGAGAGAGAAAAATAGAGAGAGAGGGTAATTAAGTAGAAGATGATGACAGAGAACACAGATACAGAGGGAGTCTCATGTGTGAAAATAAAAATCCACGTGGGTGTTTCTTTCTGCCTTTTAAGTTTGACATCACTTCATCTCTCAATTACCACATTGTATTTGCATTATCCGTTGCGTTTTGTCACTTTTTCGTAAACGTTGAAAAACAAAATTATACAGATAACATCAACAACAGAAAAGAGTTTAATTTTTGTGTAAAAAATATTTATATAATTAATATTGTAATAAATACTCCATGACTGGATTAACAATTAATAAATTTATATATATTGCTCAGTCAGTTAATAAAATATTTTGGAAACTAAATAATTAAGAAAAACAAGTTTATAAAAATATGATGAGAATAATTTAGAATATGATGGTTAAGAATTTTCTAAATTTAATTGTTTAGAAAATTTATTAGGTACTTATCTTTTATCTTTATTTTTATTTTTCTATTTGGTATTCTTTTTAACACGCCATCAAGTTTAATCTGTTATTAAAATTTGTTATCTTTAATCTTTAAATATTTGATTGAGTATTTAGGTTTTGTATAAAATTTTAACTAATTGTTAAATATTCTCACGGGGCCGTCCTCCACTTTATTAAATTATCATTCTCAATCATTATCTATTATTTGTTTTTTTTTTAAACATATCACCATTTTTATTGATTCACTTTTATTCTGTATATTAATTTAAAATTATATTTAAATATAATACTATATTTCATTTTAAATTTTTCAATATATATATATATATATTTAAATAACATTTCAACTGTAGTACAGATGTTTGGAAAGCATAAAACAATAGAAAATTATTAAAATAAAAATTTTATAAATATCATGAAAAAAATACTTTTATTAGTTTAAATTGTGTTTTAGTTTCAAGGAGTTTTATTTTAAAATATTTTAAAAGGTTCCACTATGTAATAAATATAGATTATATTAAGTATTTTCTTACATTACTTTCAACAATACTATATTTTTAATACATCTTTTTTAATCTTTTATCGAGACCAAGTTGATATTAAACTTGTTTTTCAATTTTGTAAATATTTTTTAGTTATGATTTCTAATTATACGTAAAAATATATTTAATTAAACCCTGAAAGATAAATTCTCTTAGGGAAAATATAATGAATCACCTTCACTAACTTATTAACTATTAAAATTTAAAAAGTTTAGGAGACAATCACACTATTGCTTTAATAAGTTTATGAAGACTTTCACTACATATAAGAATTTTGTGTTGGTGTATTATATTTTTTTGTCTTTCTTGTGTGTCCAATTGTAAGATATTTTATCATACATATTGAAAGAAACTTTTTAGCATTATATGATGTTGAAATTATTGTCAAGGGTTAATTTTGCTTTATATTGTTATGCTTATTTGACTTTTGTTGTGCACAATTCAAGGCAGAGATAGCACGCGCCTCAAGAATAGTGTATCGTATTTTATTTTTTTTCTTTTTAGACGAGATATTATCTTATGAATATAAATCCATGTAATTATCTTCACATAAAATAAGCACTGATCTTTAGAAAATTATTTCAATTTCCTTTTAAATTGAAGCATGTTGGAAAAGAAAACTATTTGCAGACAGAAGCATATTTAAAGTAAATGTTTATGAAATTGTTGATAGGTCTTGAATGAGTTTGAAATGAAAGGCATATTAGTTTGAAAATGAATATGATAAGTTGTGAATGTTAAATTTTTAGTGTTACTTCAGAAAAAGAAAATATTTGAAATTTTAAATGATACATAATCTAAGAATTCAATAAAAAAATATCCTGATTTAATATTTTAAGTACTATAAATTAGAGTATTATATTAATAATATGATTAAAAAATATTTAGGAATATAAGTAATTTGTTTAGGGTTTAGATCTTAATTACACGAAACATGATTTTGTGAAATTAACTCTCTTATTCTTTCTATTTACATATCATTATATATTAAATTCATTTGTTTCCACGCCAACCTTTTACCATCTACTCAAATTTTTGTCATTAGTTTCATTTGTTTATTATTACATTCTCTTTCTTAGTTTTATCTCTTATAATTATCTTTATTTTTATCTTTCTATTTCTTTTTTCTTTTACTTTTATATTTGATTTTTTTATCTTTTGTAATTTATTTTAATTTTGTCTTTATCTTGTATGATTTATTTTTTCTTTCAATATTCTAGTATTTTTTATGTTTGATGTTTTCATCTTTTACAGTTTGTTTTATTTTATCTTTTTCATATTTTAGTATTTATTTTAATTTTAATCAAAACAGAATATAAATATTTAATTTGCAAACATTAAATTAATGAACAAAAATCCTGTCACTTGAGTATTGTACTAGTCCTTTAGCATAAAATACTTCTATTTAAAGAAAATCATTTTATCATTTTAAAAGTTTATATAGTCATCAAAATTCTTTAAGAGAAACATATATGATCATAAGATTAGGATTAATCATTAGGGGGATAGAAACAAAAGAGTAAAAATAGGTAATATAAATAATAATAAAAAATAATGTTAATATTAATATTGTAATAATGAAAATAACGACAATGAGTATACTAAGAATAATAAAATAATAAATACCGTATCTTTTGATATATGTATATGGGAAAACAAATTCAACATGTTTATTGAGTTTTGCTTTTACGATGCCTTAGGATTTTTTTCTTGCAAATCAAAAGATAACAAGTAATTTATATGTCATGCTTTTAGCAAATCAAACACACTTTTATTTTTATTTTTACACGCAACTTTTATTTATTTAGAATCTTTCTCTAGTTACTAATTTTCAGTTAGGTTCTCTTGACTCAAATTTCCAGCCCAATATGATTCAATTTTTGTATTGTTTTTATTTATGCGTGGAAATATCATCATCTTCAGGCTTCTGGATTTTGTTTCCAACACACTGGTGCCTACTACACGTGGGATTGGATTCTGCACCCCCATATTCTAAAACTGCACCCCATATAATTTTAAATGACAACTTTCCGTTTTTGAAAATAAATGGTGAGACGCGGATAGGAGTGTGTTTCTTTGAAGCATTTAAAGTTTTGGAACATCTTTAGTGTGTGGTGATTGGGGTGGTTGTTATGTTTGGTGTCTAGTGGTGGTGCCTACTAGTGATGCTAGTTGAGTTGCACAGTGGTTGTTGTAACGATTTTAGTAATTTCCAGTCACATTTTACAATTCAGAATGAATGTTAGAAGTTAGATTTTATATTCCAAACCAAAGAATTTAGAATACAAAATATGCATTATAAATCTACAATCTAGATAGAATACATGTATCTATTCTATATTTTATGTTCATGGTAAATTTTACAATTTTGGATTGTATTTCGAAACATAGAATTTAAAAAACAAAATATGTATTTTAGATTATATGATATGGAAAATATATTTTTTATTTTGGATTCTACGTTCCAAAATTAAGTGTGCTAAATTTTAACATATATTATAATTTTTTGTATTTATATTTTTAATTCAAAATTTAATGTATTTAGCAATGATTGTTGAATATAAAGATAAAATTTCAACGATAGAGCAAAATATACAATGAAAGTAGATAAGTTATCTAATATGGATGGATCAAACATGGACGAGAGACATTCTCTAACTTAAAAGGGAGTTATCTCTGACTTCTCCCTTTGAAAATCAGGCATTTTTCGATTAATTTCAACCATATAATTTGTTTCAACTCAGTTAAAAAACTCTAATATGCAACAATAGCTAAGAAAAATATTATGTAAACTACTATTCTTTTTAAATAAAATCAAATGCACAAACAAGTGATTTGCCTTAAAGTCATTGATATCAACATTAGATCGTCTTGTATCAAACCTTCTTCCAGTCAGAACTACCTTCAAACCAATCTAAACCCTTACATGAATTCAGTCAAAAAAACATTCATATGTTACATAATTTCTTTGTAGTACAAAATCTTAACATAACCAATGATAAAATATAACTAAAATCAATCCTCATTCACATATTCAACCAAAAAAAAATACATAAACACAAAAAACAAAAATTATTCCTTTACCATATCATTACTAAAATATAACTTTTGTTCAAAAATTAAGACACGGGTCATCACATATGTAACATGGGTAAACACATATTGCAACAGAAATACTTAAAAATCTAAGACATTTGAAAAACACAAATATAGCTAAAGACATATACATACAACACAATTCCCAAACACCAAATAAAGACATGTCATAGACCCATAAATTAACTCAAAAAATAATCCACGAACCAAAACCTTAATGCAAATGACAACCAACTCCACTCGAACACAGACACAACACGCAAAAGGGTGAAGGATTCCTACAGAAAAAATACACCTATAGACGACGATAGAATCCCATAACAATGTTTTCTTTATCACAGAAACAGAGTCGCAATGCAGTTACTATGTGAAAGATGGAGTTGTGGCGTAGTTGCTCCGCTAAAAATAAAGTTGCAACGCAGTTGCTCTGTGAAAGATAGAGTTGCAGCGCAGTTGCTCGGTAAGAGATAAAGCCAAAGCACAGTTGTTGCTCTAAGAGAATGAGTTGTGACAGCTGTGAATGAAATCCATTTTACAACCCTAATTTAAATTTGAAATCTTCCAAGCCATGCTAGAATACAACCAATGTCACATCTGTCTTGTTTTCCACCTCACTGTCACATGTAGTTGTCATCTGGTTGTATTGACATGTAACGGTGTCACCATATCGTGACTCTTAGGATGATAATACAACCACATATGTATCAATACAACTGACAACCACATGTGATGATGAAGTGAAAAAATAGAAAGACGTGGCAGTGATTTTATTCCAGCATGACACAAAAAATTTCAAATTGAAATTAGGGTTGGAAAATAAATTTCATTCACAGCCGCCGCAACTCCTTATCTCACAAAACAAAAAACTGCACCTTAACTCATCTCTCACCGACCAACTACGTCGTAACTCCATCTCCGAGAAAGCAATTGTGTCACGACTTCGTTTCTCACAATGCAAAATGAGCTGCAATTCCATCTTTCACAAAGCAACTGCGTCACGATTCCGTTTTTGTGATAAAGAAAGTGTCGTTATGTCGTCATTTGCAAGTGTGTTTTTTTTATAGAAGTCATCGTCCCTATTGTACGTTGTGTCTGTGTTCGGGTGTTGTGGATTGTCATTTGCGTTAAGATTTTGGTTCATGGGTTATTTTTTGAGTTAATTTGTGAGTCTGTGACATGTCTTTGTTTGATGTTTGGAGGTATGTATGTCTTTAGCTATGTTTACGTTTTTCAAGTGTCTTAGATTTTTAAGTATTTTTTTTACAGTATGTGTTTACCCATGTTGCATTATGTGATTACTTGTGTCTTGGTTTTTTTAACAAAAGTTGTATTTTAAAAACTGATATGGTAAAGGAAAAATCTTTGTTCTTTGTGTTTAGGTAACGTGATAACTTATCCAAAGTCGTCTCTCAAATGGTTTGGGTCTGCAAAAAATAAAAAAAGTACATTACCTCCACAAATGTAGCTCATAAACATGACAATGACAAACTATTTAACATACCGTAAAAGAAAAAAAAAGATTGAAATAAAGTCTATTTATAGTTCATAGGGTCTTCAACTCATCAACCATCATGATGGTTGTGCAAACAACATAACCCACACAAGTTCAACAAATAAATTTATACAACTAATCATATCAAAATACATAACATTTATCATGTTGTCCACTTTAGCCCTTGGTTTAAGGGAACGCAGATTGGTCGTAGTCAGCATTTGTATATTCACCTCAACTATAACCCTATATAAAGAACAACAACTTCACATAACCATATGTTTATTATAAAACCCAAAAACTAAATAACAAAATTATTCTTAATATGAAACTACCTGATTGAGTCTTGCTAACAACTTCCAAAAATCAACACCGGCAAATCGTACATTATAGTCAACATACAAATAGATGGGAGTACTGACTCGAGCAAGATGATCCCTCGTCACCCACATTTGGTCCCTCATGTACGTTGTATTGAATATACCCACCAATGACCGTCGATGTTAGACTTCAAAAATATGGTCCCTTCTGAGCCATACTAGATCCCTCTGACCAATATTGCGTCCCTCTTGACTCATACTAAGTCCCTCCCTCCAGCCATTCAACATTTGTTCTCTCAAAAGACATGTTTCTTTTTCAATAGAAACAATGTGCACGACATTCAAATCAAATTTTGCTCTGCATAAAAGATGTTGTGCCATTAGGTCGTCGTGTGGACATGTAATGTTCCACCCTCACTTTGTGGTGAACCTCCACCACAAAACGACTGAAGTATTTCCTGCATTATCTCCAATTCCCCCTCTTCCTGCGTAACCTCCCATTCTCAAACAATTTACAGTGTTCAAAACAATATTATCAGCAAACCAAACAATTTCATCTCAAATTTAACAAAAACAAAAACAAAAATACACGTCATTGTATAAAATACAACTTGAATTCTCGAAGACCTAATCGTAAAAAAAAATCACTCCATAAATCGTGAAAATGAAGTGTACACATCCCTACATGTTGAACCGCCCACAACTACTGCAAACAAACACAGTACATCAATATTATAAAATTTTGAACTTAATATAGAGTGCAATCACATTACCAATACGAAACAAAAAATTTTACACTAACTTACACCGACACACATCCACATAAGTATAACTCGTGCATATTCCTTTGTCGGTGTAAATTTTCAAAACATCTATCTAAATTACTAACTAACATTGAAAGGACCACCCCACCCTAATTTTACAGATGGAGGTGTTCTAAACTATCAAACAAATGAAAGGGATATGTAAAAACAGTCCTACAAGTCTTAGGAAAATAAAATATAGCAAAAACAAGCTACTATCCTTGAACAAATTTCTTACCAAACTTTCGTTACTATCCTCAAATCTAACTACTTCACCACTTATCTTCAGCCCTAACCTCCATACATATATCTAAACCAAAAAGAAGAACTAAATATTCCCTCATTCTAAAATTTTCGTTATTGAGGGACCACCTCATCACTAACTCACATAACAAAGGACAACAAATGTCAAATTACTTAAAGGGAGTTATCTCTAACTTCTCCTTCTGAAAATCATGCATTTTTCAATTAACTTTAATCATATGATCGGTTTCAACTTGGTAAAAAACTCTAATCTGCAACAATAGCTAAAAAAAATTATATAAACTACTATTCTTTTTAAATAAAATCAAATGCACAAACAAGTGCCTTAGAGTAGTTGATATCAACATTAGATCGTCTTGTATCAGATCTTCTTCCAGTCATAATTACCTTCAAACCAACCTAAACCCTTACATGAATTAAATAAAAAACAATCGTACGTTACATAATTTCTTTAGAGTACAAAATCTTAACATAACCAATATTAAAATATAACTAAAACCAATCCTCATTCACATACTCAACAAAAAAAAATACATAAACACAAAAAACAATGATTATTCATTTATCATATCAGTTACTAAAATATAATTTTTGTTCAAAAATTAAGACATAGGTCATCACATAATGTAACATAGGTAAACACATACTGCAAAAGAAATACTTAAAAATCCAAGACACTTGAAAAGCACAAACACAGCTAAAGACATATATACATACAACATAGTTTCAAAACACTAAATAAATATAAATGTCGCATACCCACAAATTAACTCAAAAAATAATTCACGAACCAAAACCTTAATGCAAATGACAACCAACTCCACCCAAACACAGACACAATGCGCAAAAGGGAGAAGGATTCATACAGAAAAAATGCACTTACAAACGACGATAGAATCCCATAACAATGCTTTCTCTATCATAGAAACAAAGTCGCGATGCAATTACTCTGTAAAAGATGGAGTTGTAACGTAGTTGCTTTGCAAAAAACAAAGTAGCACCGCAGTTGTCATGTGGGAGATGGAGTTGCGATGCAGTTGTTCGTTGAGAGGTAGAGTCAAAGCACAGTTGTTGCTCTAAGGGAATGAGCTGTGACGGCTGTGAATGAAATCAATTTTCCAATCCTAATTTAAATTTGAAATCTTCCAAGCCATGCTAGAATACAACCAATGTCACATCTATCTTTTTTTTTCAACTCACTGCCACATGTGATTGTCATCTGGTTGTATTGACATGTAGCGGTGTCACCATATGGTGACTCTTAGGATGACAATACAACCATATACGTATCAATACAACTAGTAACAATATGTGACGATGAAGTGAAAAAATAGAAAGACGTGGCAGTGATTGTATTCTAGCATAACACGAAAAATTTCAAATTAAAATTAGGATTGGAAAATAAATTTCATTCACAGCCGCCGCAACTCCTTATCTCACAAAACAACAATTACGCCTTAGCTCCATCTCTCATCGACCAACTGCGTTATAACTTCATCTCCTACAAACAATTGTGTCACGACTTCGTTTCTCACAAAGCAAATGCGCTGCAATTCCATCTTTCATAGAGCAACTGCGTCACGATTCCGTTTTTGTGATAAAGGAAGTTTCGTTATGGGTTTTTGTCTTCATTTGCAAGTGTATTTTTTTTATAGAAGTCCTCGCCTCTTTTGTACCTTGTGTCTGTGTTTGAGTGTTGTGGATTATCATTTGCGTTAAGGTTTTGGTTCATGGGTTATTTTTTGGGTTAATTTGTAAGTCTGTGACATGTCTTTGTTTGATGTTTGGAAGTATGTATGTCTTTAGCTATGTTTACGTTTTTCAAGTGTCTTAAATTTTTAAGTGTTTCTTCTATAATATGTGTTTACCCATGTTGCATTATGCGATTACCTGTGTCTTGATTTTTTAACAAAAGTTATATTTTAAAAATTGATATGGTAAAGGAATAATCTTTGTTCTTTGTGTTTAGGTATTTTTTTTTTCTTTTACAAAATGTGTGAATAGGGATTAATTTTTGTTATATTTTACCATTGATTTTGTTAAGATTTTGTACTTATATAGAAATTATGCAACATACGAATGTTTTTTACTGAACTCATATGATGAGAAAATTGGTTTGAAAGTAGCTATGACTGGAAGAAAGTCTTATACAAGACGATCTGATGTTGATGTCAACGAATTTAAGGTAAATTATTTGTTTGTGCATTTGATTTTTTTTAAAAATAATGAAGTAGTTTACATAATATATTTTTTTTACCTCCCGTTGCATATTGGAGTTTTCCATTAGGTTGAAACCAATCATATCGTTAAAGTTAAACGAAAAATGTCTGATTTTCAAAGGAAGAAATTAGAGAGAACTCCCTTTAAGTGGCTTCTTCAAATGGAATAACCAATTGACATTTGTTGGCCTTTGTTGCATAAGGTAGTGACGAGGTGGTCTCCGAATGACAAAAGTTTTAGAATTAGAGTACTTAGTTCCTCTTTGTGGTTTAGATATATATATATGAGGTTAGGGTTGGAGATAAGTGGTGAAGTGGTTAGATTTGAGGATAACAATAAAGGTTTGGTAAGGAGTTTGTTCAAGGGTAAAAATATTGTCGTTCATGATAAGGAGTTGTGGACGATTTAACATTTCAGGATACTTACTTCATTTTCACGATTTATGGAATGACCTTCTTTGACGATTAGGTCTTCGAGAATTCAACCTGCATTTTTATATAATGAGGTAGACATTGTAGATTGTTTCGGAGTGGGAGGTTACGAAAGAAGAGGAGGAATTAGAACTAGTGTAGGAAACACTTTAGTCAGTTCATGGTAAAGGTCCACCACAATGAGGGTAGAAGCATTCCATGCTCACATGGGACTGCCTCATGACACAACATTTCATGATTATTGATAAAACTAGGGGTTTAGTGAAACCAGCAAGCATATTACTATAACTTTAAGAGACTATAAGAGCAATTTCTCAATGCAAACTATTCATTCTACTTTTGTATATGACTTTAGTACATCAATTATGCAGTTCCATCAATTACTTTCGTAAACAATTAACTTTAGTAGATGCGTAGTAAATAATTAACCTTTGTAGATGCATAGTAAACAATTAACTTTAATAGATGCATTTGTATTCAGTTCCATTAATCATAAACTTTCTTTTTTTAAAAAAAACACATATCTTCTTTAAAGTACAATCTGAAAAGTATTAAAGCATTTTTTTTCATTTTAGACATTACTTTATGAAATTACACCATTCGGAAAAATTTGCCTCATTCAATTGTATGCGGCATGATGTCCCCCGAACTTACTTAGCATTGACATCTATTAAATGTTAGCGGCTGATTCAATGATGTATGCTATCATATGCCAAAAGAAAGTATATAACGGATGAAGGGGATATTAAGTGCACTTATTGCTCTAATTGAATACTAACAAACGATTATGCCCAACATCATAAGACTTTTAGTAAACTAATTCTTTCAATATTTTTTTCTTTACTGTTACTGCATTTAGAAATATAATTTATTTAAAGATAAATCAAGAATAAAAATAAATCTACAGAAATATAATTTATTTAAAGGTAAATCAAGAATAAAAATAAATCTACTGTGTAACTTTTGAAGGCAAATTACTTTCCTGCCCTCCGAGTCACGGGTTAGAAAAGGACAGTGTATTCCCTGTGGCTTTGGCTTTTGCATTTGGTCAGAGCAGAGTACTTTGGTAAGACAAATGGTCAGACCATGAGGGGAGTTTGGTGGTGAGGGTTTGTTTTTTTCCAGTGAAATTGTACCGTTAAGTAAAAGTGGTAAGTTTGTTTACATACAATATTTTTATTCTTAAATCAATCCAATCACATAATTAAAAATTATCTTTTTTTATTTCTTATTTATTTCTATTAGAAAAATAAATTTGATATTTAAATTATTTCTTACTTTTTAATCAACTTTCTTTTCAACCAAATAAATTATATATTTAATATTTTTCTTACTTATTTCTCTTTTATCAATTTATCATTGTTTAAATTGGGGTGGGATG
>Ga0099824_1003250_pt1 | contig 23756 bp, 15 predicted proteins | sample SiratrowhiteBW_FD_76837 | JGI IMG/M metagenome (GOLD analysis project Ga0099824, IMG submission 76837) | Root nodule microbial communities of legume samples collected from California, USA - Siratro white BW | ecosystem: Host-associated > Plants > Roots > Nodule | place: USA: California...
TATATATAAATATATATATATATATATGTATATGTATGTATATTAAAAACATTGTTAATGAGCTAACTGACCAAATTATTGAGGGATTTTAATTTAGTCCCACGTAATCCAAAAACGAAAAAAAAAAAACATACAGAAAAAAACTTGAATGTGAATTTTTCAATCAAGTACTCTGTTAATAATATTTTACCAGTCATGTATCAAGAATTTCAATTTTTTTTACAATGCTAAATTTTATTTTTCTGCATTATAATGTTAATTTCTTTTCTCCTTACCTTTCTCTATGATGTATAAGTAACATTTATTTTTAAAGTAATTTTGTCTATATAGGCGTTACCAATAAGTAATAACCTAATTATTTCCTCCTAAAATGAGAATGAAAAGTTTTAGTAGGAAAATGTTCTATTTTGGTTGCCATTTTACATTATCAATGAAACATTAAATATTCTTTTAGTGTATACTTAAAATTTTATTTACTATGAAATGAATAATTGCTTGAGGTAAAAATTATGTATAAGTATACAAAATTATTTGGTTGAAAATATGAACAAGTCTCTAAATACTATTAAAATGTTTTCCAAAACAAACTGAAGAATTTGCATTTATGTGTAGCAAGACCTTTGCAATTGTTGAAACTTGATTAGTTGTATTGAATTTGTGGTAGGTTTTAGATAACATTCATATGTACCTAATCACCGACTAGTATGATGTTAAGAGTTAGCATTATAATTTTTGCATTTTTTATTTCTATGAAAAATTATTTTATTGTAATAATTATTATAGTATCTAACTTTTTAAGATGTTTGGTTGAAAAGGAAGTGAAAAGTGGAGTGATAAACAATTGTGAAAATGGAAAAGATAATGAAACAGTAGTTAGCAGCAAATAGCATAGCATTAAGCAGTTCCATCCATTTTTGTTCCTTACACACTTCGTTTTCCCGCAAAATTGTTTCTTTCTCTGTGCTTTTGCTTTCTTTCTCTTCCTTCATTCATAAATCTCAGCCGTTCATCAGATTGGGCCTCCCTGTTCATCTTGATCGCCACTCATGGAGGTCCGTTCCAACCCCGCCGCCGGCAACTCCTTCGACCACCGTCGACCGCCCGCGGTTACGTCGAAGCAGCCGCTGCCGTCTCCTCACTCCGTCGATACCTCCGCCGTTTCTCAGAGGTGAGTAAAATTTGAAATCTTTCTTCTTTTCTGTTTGATTCGTTAAAAGGAATCTTTCGAAAATTTGCACCTCTTTCCTACTCTCACGTAGGAATAAAAGTGAAAAATGAAATTTTGTTTTCGAATTTCGCTTCTGTTTTGCGTTATCAGAATTGGGTTCCTTCATGGCAAGCGAATTTGAGTTTGGAAATTTTGATCCTGAATACGATACCCGGTTCATTATTCAGTTTTTAGATATTTCTTTTTGAATTTTGATGTTGGGTTTTGGAATTGTATTTGATGGTTTTGTTTTAATGTAATTGCAGACTCCAGAAGGAATTAATGGCTCTCATGGTATGTCTCTTTTTACTTGAATTATGATTATTGTTGTCATTATTGTTATGGACCTTTTCTCTTAAAGTCTCCTACATCTCTAATACTTTTTTTGTAGAATAAATTCTGATTTAGAAAGTTGAATTCTCAAGGTTCATCTAGAAAATCATGATCATTTATAAAGTTATTGTAATTTGTTATTTTGTTCTCACTGGCACTAATACTATGAAATGTTGAAAATGGCTTTCCCTGCAGATGAGTGGAGGAGATATTGGAGTATCGGCTTTCCCTGATGGTGAGAGTATTTTTACATGGATTGGTACAGTTGAAGGTGGAAAAGGAACTCTGTATGAGGGTTTGTCTTATAAACTCTCCTTACGTTTTCCCCTGGACTACCCTTTTAAGCCCCCACAAGTGAAGTTTGAGACAATGTGTTTTCATCCAAATGTTGACCAGTTTGGCAACATTTGTCTGGACATCCTTCAGGTATTCATTATTTGTGTTTTGGTGTGTTTGGCTCTACCTTTACTATGGATGCCAAGGATATATAGATGAAGTTTCAATTTTTATTGCATCAATCTGCACCAAGTGTTCCATCCATCAACTACATTCTCTTGGGGCTATAATAACTGTCCCACTTGTATGTTTCTACAGGACAAGTGGTCTTCAGCTTATGATTGCAGAACTATTCTTCTGTCTATTCAAAGTTTATTGGAAGGTCTGGTCTTGATATCTTTTGAGTTTTGCATTCACCTATGCCTGCTTGTCTGATCAATTTGCTTTCTAATAACAGAGCCTAACTTGGAGAGTCCTCTAAACAGCTATGCTGCAGCACTTTGGAATGACAAGGAAGGTTTGGAAAAATATATTTTAAAACTGCCAACATTGTTTCTGTTATTTCATTTATTTCAATTGCTGTATTCCTGGACAAAGGTTGTTGGGTTTTTCTTAACTTTAAGTTCTGGAGATTTTTGTAGAGTGCATATTTTAATTGGGGCTGTGAATATGCCTTGCAGATTACCGGAGAATGGTTCACAAACAGTATTTTGTTGGAGAAGCTCTTGAAAGCTGATTGATACAATTCCAAAGCGAGATCAGTTAGTTTCCACATCATTGTTGCGAATGTTTGCCTGAAAAAAGCTCTTTATGAGTGCCATTTTTTTTTTTTTTAATTTGCTTTGATATTGTAACCTGAAACTACGGGACTTCTAAGTCATTTGAAAGTCTTTTAATAACATTCTGTATAGAAGTAGTGAAAGTTCTCATTGCAAAAAAGTCACATGATCCAAATGACTTCTTTGTGGTATAGTTTTCCTCGGATGTACAATTCTTACAACTGTATATTGATGTTACGTAATATCTACTTGAAGTTCATGCAGGGTTTCGTCTATTTGGATTCTTTACTAGCTGGAACTCTCATTTGTTTGAGTAAAAAGTTGACATACTACTTCAAGTGCATTGCCCCATTTTGTTGAATACTTTCAATCTTCTATAAACAGCCTCTTTTTTAGATCCACTAGGGCAGTATTAATATTCCACCTAATAATTAAAGAAGCAATTCGTCATAATAATCAATGCAATAATTTCCCTTTTTGTTCTATAATTATACTGATACTGATATTTTGATCTGAGCATATTCTTAAACCGCAGATCATTTAAAATTGAGAAATTTCGTGTTACATATTAATGGTTTTTATATTTTTAACGTAATAGATATTATTTTTTAATTTATTTTTACTTTTATTTCCTTAACCTATTTACAGGAAGAGCTACTTTCATTTAGAGGGAGAGACAAGCTACCCTCCCCAGATTCTTTCATATATAACTTTTTAGAAAAACAATATAATATTTTAGATATTTTATTTATTTGACCAACCAATTCATACCATTTGACTCGGGTATAGCCTGCATCCTACAAACTCTACATTTTTTAATATCAATATCGGTAAATTCCCAAAAGTAAATAATGTTTGTTAAGTCCGTTGGATTAATTAACTAAATGATTAAACATTTTCTGTACATGTGAAAAATACTTATTTAGTAGAAATTTTCGTGTTCAATTTCTGCGGACAAGTAGTTAGACATTATGTTTTCAATGTCATGGAAAAGGTCTATTTAATAGAAAACCCTGATGTGTGAAAAATACGTTGGAATAGTGATAGTTATATTACTTATGAAGTCTTTGATGGAATGTACAAGAAAATAAATACTTATGACAAAAAATGTTTACAGTGCACCTAAATTAAAAAATTTAATAAGGACTAAGGAGGACTTTTTTAGTTCCTTAATTGAGTTTTAAAGCGTTTCTGGAACAGCTAAGTTGACTAGGTGTACATAAGTGCCATTTTTGGTGATGTACCTTGGTCGGAAAGTGACAGTTAATTAGGTACATGTCATGTCCAAAGCGACAGTTAATTAAGTTTATTATCTAAGACGTCTTTATTATGTTTTTGAAATTGCTCTTTGAATAACAATTCTTCAAAATGATAAAACCGAGAAAGCTAGATCTTCTTTCATGCAGTTGCACAATCAAGTTTGGATTCAATACACGGTTAGGTACATAGTACAGTTCAGTTATGTAACACAGAAAAGAAACCAGCATCAGTTTCATTAGGATCACGGTCTAAAGACAAAATGCACATTAAAATCTTTCTTGAAGACTGATAAAAATTTTCTCATTACTGTACCACACCTGTGAAAATTTCACTCATTACAGTTTCACATTGGCCGAACGTAAATAAATTTACAAAAAACTATGAAACTAGACATTTTCTGTAGCATCTGTCTGCAACTCCCCTGAACTTCGTGCACCAGCCAACCTCTCTGCAGCCAATCTCTCTTCCAGTGCTCGAGCACCTCTTTCTCTGCAAGAAAAGAGCACTTACAACGGTGAGTTGTTTTAAGCAATGTAATTGCTTCAACAATGGAAATTGCTTTTAGTTTATCAAATAAAACCCAAATCAAAGAAGAAAACAAAGCAAAAAGTCATTTTTCAATAACTTTTTCTAATTTCTTTTAGCAGAATCATTTACCACCGAGCAATTTATTGTAGTCTTTTTATTGTCTACTTATGAAAAAGTTTCGTCATGCATTGGTTCACTCCAATAATTTCTAATATATAATACAGGGTGAGTTAAAACTAAAGCAAAGAAATGTGAAGTTACCGTCTCCTAGAGGCCTCAATGGGGTCAGAACCTGGCAAAGGTTCACCTCCGAGAGTGTAACCTCGAGCATCATTAGAAGCATCTGCTCTTCCACAGCAGAGCATTCGATGAAAGATTGATGCAATAGGGTCTATAACCGGTCTGAAAGACAGCAAAACGTAAAAAAGTTGGTTAAAAAGATCACAAGAGGTTGTAAAGCATCATAAAATATTGCAGGCAAACTAAAACCATAACTTACCTAAAAAAATCTGGAAAAAATGTAGAAAATGCAAAATCCTCACTTGGATCACCTTTGAGTTTCGTTTCTGGTTTTCTCTGCCAGTATCTGAGGTAAATCCAGCTAGTATATGTACCAAATATTACAGTTGGAAGATATGATGTCGCCTCTAGTGTCCAGAAGCTCGTAGCAATAGAACACAATAAAGTGATAGATGGTAACCACTGAACAGAAATGGAAGTGGTGTCAGTGCCATATTAAGATGATCACCACAAACCCATAGTCACTGAAAAGTAATGAATTAAAATTAACGGAAAAAAAAATTAGAATATCAAACCTTCACTTTTATCTTAAGGAAAGGAAGCTCTTGATCTGGTATAATTTGCTTGATGCCAACCAAGAAGCCAGATATAACTCCATGAAATCCAGAGAGTGGTATATAACTAGAACAATGCAATATTATAAATATCAGAAAAATTGGACCACAGAGCAAATGGCACATATGATGTGTACTAGATTTGAACAAATGATAGCATATAATAAAATGACGTGAGGGACCTAAAAAATGTTGAAGTTCAAACATTCAATACTTTTAATGTTCAGCTTAATAAATACCAAACCAAGAATGTTTTCTTATTTGAAGCAGAAAGAGTAACCAATTAATCTCCAAATAGAAGTGTATTTTTGTTATTTACCGACCCCTATGATAGTCTTTTCGTTTATGTTTGAGATGGGAAGAATGTTTACTGTTAAGTTGTTTAATGACCTGTATAGCAATCTTAATACTAATGTAGTACTAGTCACATGACCTCTAGGCTATATATGTCACTGAAAATCTAGAATCTCTAGGTTTACTTCTACAATCAAGGGGTTGTGATTCATTACTGCATGCTAATTAAGGATGAGAGCCATTGTTATATAAGAGTTACTATAATTAAAAGAATCAATCAGGGATTGCATACCATTGTTTAAGAGAAATTTAATCGTAAACTTAAGAGGAAAAAAACCAACTATAAATAGGAGAGACAAAACCAAGGAAGGACGAATGCACAATGCTCCAGCACATTAGTCTCCTAACCTCTTGGTTAGAACAAGAAGAATGGAGAGTCCAAGTGCAGTGCAATGCGAAATAGGGAAATCAAAGGAACACATCCAAAATAAGTTAGCCAACTTACAGGTAATGTTCCAGCCTTGTAATGTAGTACAAAGCAATAGCAGTGATGAAAATGCAGAGAGAATTCAGAAAGTTAACTAGAAAGATGAACTTTATAAATTCCCTGGGACCCCATACTGGTTCAAGCAGCTTCCCAATGAAGAGAAGACCAATTGTGCTGATCACTACCTTTAAAAAGTGGAGTAAGACAAATCTTAATTGCGAAATTTTGTTTAAAGCAAGAGAAGCATAATTGATGGAAGAGTATGTGCATCTTTAACATACCCCATAGACAGATTGTTCAAGGTAACCGGCTGTAACGAGGTTCCAGGCAAATGGGATAGTTCTGCAAAAACGAAACCAATTTGAAAATAAGTTTCAAGCCAATTAAATGCATGTTTAGATTAAAGTCTCCAAATCTAAGTTTGCAAACTGAGATTGTAAAAGTAAACCAAGTCCTACTTCTACAAAACTTGAGTTTCAGGACAAAATTTTAATGTGCAAACGTGCTTTTGAGAGTAACCAAACATGTCATGGAACTGAGTTTAGAGCAGCTTTGATGGAAAACCAAACATAGTCTAAACTTGTCTTTGACATGAACTGCATTGTTATACAGTGTTAATAGATAGATAGAAAGATACCTGGCCGGAATGAGGGCGAGGTAGGTGACAGCGGAAGGGAAGAGGTGAACGACAATGTGAAGAGCAATGAGGACGACGGAGAGACCCTTGCAGAGGCGCGTGAACCCAGATGCACCCAACAACCTCGTACCCTGTAACTCATTCGTTGCAATGGTATGTTTAAAAAGTACATTCTCAATTTTTTTCTCAAAAAACATAAACAAAGAAAGACAGAGAAAGAGTGAGAGATACCTGCGACTGCGACGGCGGTGGCGTGCTCATGGAGGCCAGATCCTGGATTTGAATCTGAAGAAGTGGAAGAAGAAGACAAGATTCGGTTCCATTCACTTCACTGCAACTATGTAGTTGACGTAACTGTAAAAAGTAGTTAAGTAAAAATCTGCTAATAATTAATTGGTGTTATTACTCTTCCAATTACAGTACTTTTTGTGTTGTTGGATTGGATAGTGTGAAACTCAATTCTACAAATCCTTTACCTTCCTTCCTTCTCTTCCCTTGCATTTCACCTCCAACTCCTACCTTTCTATATTAAGACGCATCTCGTCTTTCATTTCATGCTCTACTCTCTCTTCTGCAATGCAATGCATTTAGACAACCTTCAAACTTAATGGGTATTTGACTTAATTTTAAAATTGTAAATTACAACATAACTCTAATAAATGAGGTAAAAATAGGTTATCACTTTGAAATACAATAAATACAATAAATACGGTAGATTATTTTGAAATATTGATACATAATTAAAACAAAAAGAATTTAATAAAAAAATACAAAATATTATTTATATTTTTACTAATCATTATTTAAAAAATAGTTAATTACAAAAAAATTAAAAATAAATAAATATCAAATATAACATTTAATGATAATATATATATATATATATATATATATTATTAATAAGTGTATTTAATTTTGAAGAATTATTTTTAATTAAATTTTATTTATTAATATTCTTTATTTTAAATTTAAGTACATCTTTCATTTGTTTTAGTAAATTTAAGTTGACTGTTTATATTTTTTATTATAACTTATTAATAATTTTATAAAAATAAAATAAGAATTTAAAAAATTCATATTTAATCTCCTAAAAATATAGTAAAAAAATATTTAATTTTTTAAGTAAGAGAATTAATAAAAAAAGTAAATTTAGAAAACATTTATAATTATTATTAATATGTATCAGTATCCAAGAAATACAAATTAAAAACTATTTTTATTTACAAATTATTTTTATTTAGACTAATAATTTTAAAAGTTTTAATTTAAATAAAATATAAAAATAATTTATATTTACAAAAACAACAGTAAATTTCAATAAAACAAAGTAGTTTAGATTGTAGGAATTTTTTCTTTACAGATTTCAATTAATTATGATTTAGACTAAATTGTATGTTTTAATAGAATAATTAATTTGTGATTTTATTACATTATTTAGGATTTATGTTTAATTTTAAATAATTTAGAAGAGATGTTTTAAATAATTTTAGTAATGTTTTATATATTAAAATTAATTTAATCCAATTTATTTTAATTTTTTACCATCTTATTTCATAAGAATTAATTAGTAATTTCAGAAATATATGAATTAAAAAAATAAAAACAAATCTATAACATTTTTCAAATCATTTCCAAACTTTCATAATTAATCCACTCAAATCCGTTCAAATCTTAAAATCCCTTAATTAATCCAAATAACCCTTTCATCCACCTATAATCTACTCAAATCCTTTCAAATCCATTCTCAAATTCACTCCCTTAACCAAACAATGCTTTAACTCATTAATGAGTTAAGAAGAAAAACAAATATATCTTTTTAAAACTTTGCAAGAAATTTCATAGCATCGGTATCTGTCCATATTTCTTTGTACCCTATTTTTACACGAAAAGAAATGCTAAAATTAATTTTATTACTCCCAATAAATGTTATATATCTTTTATGAAAATAAATTTTAGCCCGCTGAAGAAAAAGTTAGTAAAAAATAAAAGTTATTTCCTCTAAAAAGGATTTCGCCGAACACATTAATACATCTCTCACACACGTACACGTCTTCTATAAAAATTCAAGGATTTCCTCTAAATAGTGTATTTTGAAATGCAAAAATAGTTAGTTACTCCCGACAAAAGTCTTTATTGTGTACAAAACTAATAATTGAATTGTAATTAATACACTTTAGAGATTCAATTGTCTATTAACCACGTTGATAGACGTATTGGTGTTCGTCCATGTTATAGCATGCTAAAATATCAGCAAAGTTGCATTCATAAATCAATGTTTCAATATAAAATGCATATATTGATCTTCTAAAACATCTGATCTTTCAAAATTTAGCTCATATGAAGAAAAATCGTTGTTACCAAATACAAGTGTCCATTCCGCCAGAGAAAAAATAAGGCTATTTTCCCTATAGTCTTTTTTGAGAGGCAAAGTAAAATTATTTATTAACAGATAAGTGAACGCACACAAGGCGTGTTATATGCATCAATGTTTCCAGTAGCTTCTAAAATTAACATCTACAACAGCATTTTAAATAGTTCAATGCATCTCCCTCCTCACACTATCATTAATCGTATAACTTTTCACTTGTGATAATATAACTAAAATAAGTGCTTTGACTGAATAGCAACCAAATGAACTAAGTAAAATAAGAAATGAGTATTGGTGACAATGTACTGAGGACTGAAAAAGAAAATTAGTAGCTGAAAGACTTTTTCATTTTTGAAAAATTGGGACACTTTACATGAAAAACTTTACATACTTGTAGGGTATCTAGATATTGATAACAGCATCAGTACAGCGTACAGAGTTTCCCGTGTATAAATTGTAACTAGAAGACATTGCAATCCTATATGCCTACATTTCGCCTGCCTGACACCAAATTTGCTCCAAATCTAAAATACCCAACTAAAGCTACATAGACAATTGCTTTTGCTGTTATCCGTAGAAATACACCGTTGTTTTTCTACTTGGAAAATTGTTGGACACGTAGAATGATCTCTCCCTGCTGAGAATACTAAATATTTTAAGAACATTTCATGCTCTGACTGCGTATCTCTTAGGAGCATCAAATATTTTCGCCAAGTAAGCTTCAGAAAGAGACACCACAAGCCGGTGGCAGGCCAAAGTTGAAGCTGTTACCATTATTAGAAGGGAAGCGCAGAAGAACCGCAACATCAAGATTTTATCCCTACTTGCAGATTTCAGAATCTTATAGAATATCACCCGGAGTCGTCGGTCTCTAAAGATGAAATTGTAATCATCCGTAGGTAAAGATGATCTAGGGGATAGACCTGATTCTTTGTTGCTAGGTCCATTAGTCAATATCACCCGGGAATACTGAATAACTGTAATTCCTTGTCCAAATAATTTAATCATCCATTGGTACACTACGTCAACCATGATCTTACAGACTTGTTGGCGAAAAGACTTTCCCTCCTTTGAGACCACTACTTTGATTAGTGAAGCTCCATCCTGTCCGTTCCATGAAGAGTAAGTTTCATGCATTAAATAACTATTTCAGCCAACCATAGAAAATCTTCCAGACAAGCATATTTAGTTTTCCTGCCCAATATAATATACTGCAGTAATCAAACGCTCAAACTAATAACGCAAGACTCAGTATAATAAATATAGTGATAGTAAAATGTTTCCTTTGGCACAACAAAAAGGTTTTTGACAATGAATTCACCAGAAGCTTGGGCAACCTGGTAAGCTGTGTGCAATGGCAATAAACTGGAATTACTATAATCCATATACGATCTAAAAACCAAAGCCATCTTAAAGGAGAGATCAGAAACCTTATTTTCACACAAAATCAGCAATTCATAAATTAACAACCAGCAAACAAACTAACACTATATATATTGCTCTTTATGAATGAGAACACAAACATAACAAACAGTGAACGTCGACAACTAAAGCTGGAATGGTGACAGAGCCTTGAAGACAAAAGAAGCAAGATAGAAAGCTTATAAGAACTCACAGCAGTCATGAGAAGTCTTCTGATAGCAACACCATCTTTGGATGGTAAAAGCCTCAAAACCAAATACGCAACATCAATTGTATCAGTAGCTTTATTTGATAAGTGATCAAGGGGCGTCTCACTATTTGATGCTACTAGTCGCAAGGCTTTCCTGACAAAAATAACAAAAGTATGAGACGCTACATCCACAGCAGAGAAAAAAATAACAATTTATTGAGTAATAGATTAACTAAAACAGGCCAGCCTAATATTTCTCTTTATAAAGATCAGCTTGAGTGCATGACAAAAGTGAACACAGTTATTAGGCACTAGGTTTAAAGATCCTAGCTGTAGAGGGTCAGTATTTGTGGAAAGGGTGTTATCCATTAGAGCTTTCAAGACAAAATAATAAGTGTACAGAAATGGTAGTGTAGATCTTTTAGTGTAATACGGGGTAATAGGAATTTGATTCTTAGCATAGGTTTGTGAATGAAGTTCAACATTATTGTAAATTAGAGAAGATGCCTTTGAGTTGAGTTGCAGTATCAAAACAAGTATTGAATTGAGGCCCTTCCTAGCTCAGTGATCACCAACCATACTGATATCCCTAAATTACTAAACTCTAGAAAGTTACCTATTTCTAGAAAACTACAATGAGCCAATGGGCTCCAAAATAAAAAACAATAAAACCAAATACTGAGGCAACTATGTCAAAAAATTTATGCTTTTATGGTTTAAATAAAATGTTTCCTTGACCAATATGCTTTACCCAAATGGCATTCACACGACAAACAGTATTAAAAATACCCAGCACAGAAACTAGAGGGTAAAGAAGAACTTTTGTAATTTGAGGGCTTGGGACTGCCAAAGAAATAGGTTAGAAAACCAGGAGAAATTTTGGGATAATTCTAAACATGAAACTCATGTTAAAAATATTTACCATCAAGGAAAACTAACCAATTGAAAAGCAGCTAAATTTCAAAAAAGGATCACTGTTGAAATGGAATATTATTTTTATTGTTATTTTCCTTTGTATGTACCCAACTTTAGGGTTAGGGTTTTGCCTCGACACACAATGTGTGTCCGGAATCACATTGGACTGTCCATTTCGTCAGCACCTTCTGGGCTTGTTTATGCCCTTGTCCTCCTAGTCTTCTGGTAGTAGCTCATAGCTAGGGTTTATTCCCATCAAAGCTAGGGTTTTCCTTCTCTCCTCAAATGTGTGTTTGTCTTTGGAATGACTTCTCCTTTTTATGCTACTGCTACTATTACAACAGCAATGCTTGTTTGGAAAACCTATTTATCTTGGTCCGGTTCTGTAGAGTTATGGTTCGTTGGTTAAGGATGCTATGATCATTTGGAAAAGAATGTCACTGTTGTTTCTGATGAAGAAAAACCTCGGTGGCAGAAACTGGACTTCAGTTATGTATTGTTCTATAGCAATTAGTTGAACAACATGTCTTAGAAATTCTAAGATCAAATAAGACATTTTCTTTCTTTTGGAAAAGGGTGCAAGATATTTTTGCTAATGACATTCAACGTCTCTTTAATGCAATTCAAAGAGTAGTCTCTCTCACATGGACTGCTCAAGATATGATCTAACATGTAGCAAAGGCTTGGACTGCAGTAGAAGAATTGAAGAGATTTTTGGTGGCTGATTCATTAGAGGATATTAACAAAAAAACTTGATAAGTTAAATATGATTCTAATTTCGAAAAGCCTACACTCAGATTTTGAGCGAGTACGTGACCAAATTTTGGTTGATGATCAAATTCTTTCAATGGACAGCTTACTCACTAGACTTCTTTGAGTGCCCACCTTGTTAAAAGATGAAAATCGAATTGAAGTTATTGAGAAATCACCAATGGTAGCACCACGAGGAAAAGGAGAAGGTCATAGCAATCGAGGAGGACGTGGTGGCTGGAATGGACGTCCTCCAATGCTTGTAAATGGGTCATACCCAAGAGAACTGTTGTTCCTTGCATGATTTTCTAGAAAAAGTTGTTCATGTATCTAAATCCAAAAATTTCTGATAAAAAGTACCAAGAATTTTTGAGGTACAAGTCTGGAAAGTCAATCAATCTTGGTCAATTTTCTTCAATGCCAAGTGTATCAACTGCATGCTTTTTCCAATCTGTGGAAGGTCATAGTCCATGGATTCTTGATTCAGGTGCCTCACACCATATCTTTGATAACATTTTTTCATTTTCCCCCATTTCTTCCTCAGAATATCCTCATCTTGTTACTATTGCCATGGATCAAAAGTGACATCTCAAGGAGTTGACTAGGTTTCTTTATCTTCACTAAATTTAAATTTGTCTTGTTCATTCCTCATTGTCCTTACATAGTAATCTCTCCGAGTCAATTGACTTATTCTTTAAATTGTTTTGCGACCTTGACGGCTAATTCTTTTGCTATATAGGAACATGGTACAAGTCGTCTAACTGGAGAAGGACATGAGTCACGGGGTCTTTATTACCTGAACCCGAGTCCCTCAGTATCCTGTTTTGCAACTTCAACCCCAAAATTGATGCATGATCATTTGAGCCACCCAAGTTTATCTAAGTTCAAGATGATGGTTCCCAGTCTCAAACACATTCAAGCTTTAGATTGTGAATCTTGTCAATTAGGAAAGTATGTTAGATCTTCTTTTCCTAAATGGTCTAAAATACGATGTAATTCTCTTTTTTCTAATATTCATTCAAATATTTGAGGACCAAGTTGTGCCACTTCTTTTGGTTTTAATTATTTTGTAACCTTCATTAGTGAATTCTCTTGATGTACTTGGGTTTATTTAATGAAAGACAAATATGAACTTTAATCCATATTTATGTCTTTCTTCAATGAAATTAAGAACCAATTTGGGAAGATAATTAAAATTCTCAGAAGTGATAACACTAAGGAATATTTTTTTATGCAACGTTTTCTTCATTCTTATTTCTTCCCAGGTAATTTTACATCAGTCAACATGTCCTCACACTCCACAACAAAACGATATACTAGAGAGGAAAAATAAACATCTTATTGAAATTGCAAGCTCTTAATGTTGAATACTAATGTTTCTATTCATCATTGGGGAGATCCAGTCCTCACTACCTGTCTCCTAATCAATAGGATGTCTTCTTCCTCTCTCGAAAATAAAGTGCCTCACTCTATAATTTTTCCAAATGACTCTATATCATGTCTCTGCACGTGTGTTTGGGTGTTCTTGTTTTGTTTATAATGCCTCTCCTGGCTTTAACAAGTTTTCTGCAAAGGTTAGTAAGTGTGCCTTTTTGGGATATTCTCGTCTTTAAAAAGGATATAAATGATATTCTCCTTCAATCAAAAGGTATTATATGTCTGATGATGTTACCTTATGAGGATACACCTTTTTTTTTGTCCTCCATGGAACATTGTTTATCTATTCAAGAGGTCTTCCTGTACAATCATGTGATTCATTGATCATTCCTACTTCCTCTCAAACTCAAACTCAAGGTGAAGACAATGTTGTTCCACCAACTTTTCTCACATATCAGTGCCAAGCATGAATAACTCTTTCATCCTTGCTTGAAGATCCTTGTGACCCAGATCCTTTACCACCAGATTCTGAATCCTTCCTCCTCCTTACCTTCTGCCGACTCTGATCATCATTGGCCTATTGCTCTTAGAATAGGTACTCGATCTAATCCATATCCTATTTATAATTTTTTTAGTTATCATCGTTTGTCTCATTCATATTCCTCTTTTGTTTTCTCCTTGTCTACCATTACTGTTCCTAACAATGTTTATGAGGCACTTGGTCACCCTGGATGGTGACAAGCCATGATTGATGAAATGCTTGCACTTAAACACAGTGATACTTGAAAGCTTGTTCCTCTACCTCTTGGTAAGAGGCCTATGGGTTGTAGATGGGTCTATGCCATTAAGGTTGGTCTTACTGTTGAAGTAGATCGTCTCAAAGCTTGTCTTGTAGATAAGGGATACACTCAAGTTTATGGCCTTGGCTATTGTGATACTTTTTCTCTAATGGCCAAGATAAATATTGTTCATCTTTTCCTTACTGTGGCGCCATTGGCCAATGGCCTCTTTACCAGCTTGACATTAAAAAATGCCTTTCTTTATGGTGATCTAGAAGAGGAAATTTACATAGAGCAACTTCCTGAGTTTGTTGCTCAAGGGGAGTATGGTTTGGCTTGTAATTTGTTCGCTCTATGGCTTGAAAGTATCACCCCAAGCTTGGTTTGGTAAATTTAGTTATGTTGTGCTAATTTTGGATTAAACCAGAGCTAGCAGATCATCAGTGTTCTATTGTCATACTTCTCCTAGCAAGTGTATTTATCTTATGATGTATATTGATGATATTGTTATTACACAAAATGATATCATTATAATTCCTCAATTAAAGAAGCATTTATTTAGCCACTTTCAGACCAGGGATCTAGGCTATCTAACATACTTTCTTGGTATTAAGTGGCGCAATTAAAAGGTGTCATCATTTCACAAAGGAAATATGCTCTTGATATTTTGGAGATAGGCCTGACAAATTGCAAGCCCATTGATAGTCCTATGGACTCAAATCAGAAGTTAATGAGAGACCAAGGTGAACTTTTCTCAAATCCTAAGAGATATAGAAGGTTGGTTGGAAAACTCATTTATCTCACTGAAACAAGACCTGATCTTTATTATCCTGTGGGGGTTGAGTCAATTTATGCAAAAATGTCACATTGATCAGTGGAATGTTGTGATTCTCATTCTCAGATATGTAAAAGAGAACCCAGGACAAGGATTGTCATATGAGAGCAAGGGAAATACTCAAGTCTTAGGGTATTGTGATGCAAATTACGCTGGTTATTCCATTGACAAGAGATCTACCACAGGATATTGTGTATTCCTTGGAGGGAACCTTATATATTGGAAAAGTAAGAAACAAAGTGTTGTTTCCCGATTTAGTGCAAAAGTTGAATATACATCTATAACCCTAGTAGCTACATGTGAACTTCTGTGGATTCAGTTTATATGTTCCAGGCCTGGTGCATATGATCTATATGCTCCAGCTTGAGGGGCAGTGTTTGAAATATAATATCATTTTTATTGTTATTTTCCTTTGTATGTACCCATTAGGCTTTTGCCTCTATTTGTAACCACACAGAAACACATCAATATAAGGTAATATAGTATAAGTTAATTACATTGTATTTTCCCATTTCATTTATTCAAGTATCACAAAAGAGCATCAGATGCATACCACCAACTATTTAATTTGAATTAGATAAAACAAGCATTCTTAGTTTTAATCTTTTCAACCACAGAGGGCCTTGCATAAAATAAAAAACTTCCATGATAGCATACTCTTGCATGCATTTTGACATACCTAGTTGCTCCAACCCTCAAGAACAGGGAAAGCCTTTGCCACTGGAACTCCTTCCTTCGGTTTAGAAGCACCTTAACAGAAGGAAAATGAGTTTAGTAAAAGCAACAAATAGTCTAGGATATATTGCGAAGAAACTTCATTGAGTACACAATTGTAATGACCATTAGAATGACAAAGATGATGCCTAGTAGTTCACATAATTGCATATGCAAAACTATGATGATTGGTTTGACGAGACATGTTAAAAAAAAGACATCATGTGTGGCTAAAGCTTGAACAGGATTCATATAAAAATATCTTCAATTTCTTTACATTTTTTTCCAAGTGCTTGGAGTATATTCTTTATGCTTTAACATCAGTACATAAAAATAAACACGCGATGGCTTGTTTTACATTACTCTTCTTCGGATTATTGACAAAAAGTAATTGTTCAAGGTTTTATATTACCGAATGCAATATTTTCCTTGTTTCAGCAGAGTTCTCTGTGAGAAGTTTTCGAACAACATAAGGATATGCAGCTTCAAAAGTCTTGAAATTTGTATCTGCAGCTATAGCCAAACCTGAGATTGTTTCAAAGGAAATTACAAGTTAAAAGATGATACAGAGAGAATATTAGAAATTTAACATGACCAGAATTATCATAGGGGACTGTTCATGTGTCTTTACTCTTTACATAATTAATATTGATCATGTTTGTTGATAACATGGTATCAAAGCCTTTGAGCAATTGGTTTAGAGTTTTATCCTTGTTGCTCCCATCCTTCTAATAAAAAGTTGAATTTTAGCACAAGGCAGGTGAACTTGTGCATTATCCACACTTGAGACCAAAAGGCTCTTGCGTGAGGGTGTGTTAGAAATAAAGTATAAATATATTCATGCCCCTTCACCTAACAAATTAAGCTTTTGAGATTGTTGGTTCAAGACAAAAACAAATATTTTGAATTACCACATATTGATGATATATAATGAATAGAAGCAGAAAGCATGACTATAAATGAGAAAGACAAAAAGTAATTTGTTGTCGTATTGATAGTGTACCTTCCAAGGAAGCTAGTGACCGCAAGACAAGTGTATAATATGGTGGCATACGGAAATGATATTTTAGTGCTACAGTCCAAATCTTTCCAAGAACCTTGAGCAAAATTTATTGAAAATTCAGTAAGTTGAGAAGTTTACAAGCAAAAGCAACAATAAGAATAGAAAACCAACTATCAACACATGTTCAATTAGATGGATACTATTACTTTGCCTGGATATAAATTTAGATAAGAAACAGATTTTAAAATGTATATGCAGTAAGAAGTGCTTCTTATTAATTTCCTATAACAATATTCAGTACTAACAACCAGAAAAGGATCACTAAAACCATTTTCTAATTCTAACAGAGCAAGAAAGCCAATCAGGCATAAACCACAGTTATGTTTGAAAATATAGTATATGGAAATGATGCCATATACAAATCATATATTTCGTTATTTTAATATATCAAATCCAGACATGAAACAAAAAAAGGAGGGCTTAAGCTTTAATCAAACAGCTTCAAATTGTAGCTTAAACTATTCCACAGTTTAAAGCAAGAATATTGTAAGTTTTAAACTTTATCAAACAATAAACTATAAAGTATAAACACACTCTATAATATGCATGCAATCCGATGGTGCTTGATTGTATTTATACCGAAGGTGGAATTAGATTTAGAACTCGTGATTCTCAATGTAAAGAACACCAAATAATTAATTGTTCACCTGTTTATATGACTTGAGTTTCACATAACATCATTTCAGTTGAAGTAAACCGCATGCAAAGTAAATCATCCATCTAATTATCATTATTGATGATAAAACATGATTAATTTTATGTATACCCATGTCCAAATATGGTTAGCTTCAAATAGTGGAAGATGCATTCTATTTTAGTCAACGTTAATCCTCTTGGAGATGCATATTGACTAAAGATTTTGTTAAATTATAATTGTTGGATGTAACGGACTTAATCCATATATTTTGTGTGATCAGATCTATAAATATACAACCTTATGTGTTCATTTTACAGAAGGGAGATTAATTCTATATCTCTTTTTCTTTATGTTTAATAATAATAATAATATATAAGTGAAAACCTCTCCCCTTACAAGCTAGTTTTTTTGAGGTTGGGTTAAACTTAAATCCTACTTTCTTAAAATGGTATGAGAATCATTCAGAGCTTATCATGTCATCCACTGACGGGTTCCTCCTAGTCCCATGCTCGAGATGTTCATATTTTAGACATGAGGAATATGTTGAAGATCCCATATCAACTAGAGATATAACCAAATTATAGTTTATAAAGGAATACAAACCTCACCTTCTTCGATAGTTTTGTAAGATTGAGTTAAGTTTAAAAATAAAAAAATAATAAGGAATCCAATTATTTCTGTATTTCTTGATAGTCACAGACAATTGTTTGGTTTACGCAGTCACCTCACAAACATAAGTCAATTACTATTCTTCTTAAATATGACTCTCACCCTGCTGAACTTCACATCAGGAATTCCTTCTTTAAATTCTACTGCTCCCAATGCGTGCTCCAGTTCCTGAAAATTAAATATAAATTCAGAAAGCCATTAAGTAAACATAAGTTTCAAAATAACCAGAAACTGGGTATGAGAATGTTGTTCTTATTTGGTTTAAATATTCAATGGCAATATAAATATTAAATCCTGAGATACAAGTGCTATACCAAGGTAACAAGTCGGATATTAGTCCCTGGCCTAACAACATCCATATCAATCAGAGCTCGGACAAGGGATGCCCAGTCACCATTTACTATATGAATTATCGAAGCCAGCATAGCAAATTGATGCCTTTTTTCCATTTGACAGAGCAAACCGAAATCCAGAAAACTATCACGTACAAAGAAGTAAAAAAAAATCCTTTCAGATTTTTGTTGTGAAGGTATACCATAATTTATTCAGACTGGATTGGATAGGCAAGGAAAAATAAATACCCTATTTGTCCTGATGAAGTATAACGCAAGTTACCAGGATGTGGATCGGCATGTAATAAGCCTGTTTCAAGAAGTTGCACCAATGTTGCCTCAACACCTTTGCTGACCTGAATTAATCAATATGTAAAAGCAAAAAATAACTGAATGTGGCAATTTCAATATAGTAAAACACTCAGTCTCAGAGATCAAACAGCAAGGTTTTAATAGAATCAGTCATTTTTAATTGATGAAAAAATTTCAGATGAGTAATACTGGTCAAATAAAGGTAACAAAGGATTGATGAAGAAATTTTACACCACCTCAATCCCAAGCCCTATTTATTTGTAATTGAAACTATAACGTATCTTAAGGCCAAGAGTTTCTTTCTCACCCATACTTGTAATTCTATTACAAAAATATTGATTATCTTCAGTGGTTAACGTGGTTTATACCAAAAGCCAATAGTCACATCATTACTTAACATCCAGATATACAATACTTTTGCACAATGTGAAGACAAAAAATGGATAATTGCATTTTTATTTACATACCAGATCAAGAAGACGCCTTTTTGCATCTAATTTCTGCCTTTCTGAATATTCAGAGACATTTCCAACAGAGTTTCCAGCAGTCACAGAGAGCAAATCTGTTGGACTTTCACCAACCATCCACTCCATGGTCAAAACTCTCTTTCGAGTTAAATGTGGAAATACTTTTGGCACATGCATGAAAGTAAAGGAAGAGTGCACTTCCTGCATTTAGTAATACCATGTCAATTCAAAGAACAAAAACATTGACCACTGTTCAGTGATTTTTGTCAAACTGATTCAACCAACCTTCACTTTAAAAGTTAAAACCTAATAAAAGATTTCATCAATGCTCTAAATTGACCAGTTCTAGAATTCATTAATTTGTGAACATAATAAAGCTCCAGTGGATATGTCTTTTATTTATTACCCGAAACTTTGAAGCATTCGCAGCCTCTAATTTGTAATCCAATTCACCGACAAAACCTTTCCCTAGTTCATCAGCATAGAGGCGAGGGTCACTCTTTCTCTTGGCAATCTTTTGCAGCAGCCCCAACTAAAATGGATAATATAAACACTCATTTCAGAATTTAATGAAGAATAGAATAAAGGTCAAACTTAAAATGCCACTAGAGATTAATAGTAAATACAAACCCCAAGGCGAAGGATGTAGATATCCCTCACAACCACATGATGCAGATTAGGACGCTGGACTTTTACAGCAACATTATTGCCATCAGTAGTACGGGCAAAGTAAACCTAGAATATAGAAAAATAAATAAATCAGTAAGACATACCATCACATTAATACTTCAAATTAAAATTTAATAAACTCTCATAAGTAACATTTAATGATAAATGGCATTCCCCTGTCATAGGAAAAAGTACCTGACCAAATGATGCAGCAGCTATAGGCTCCTCCGAAATGTAACTAAAGAATGTTTCCAGAGGACAACCAAATTCTTCCTCCATAATCTTCATTGCAACATTTCTGGGAAAAGGAGGGATTTGATCATGTAATTCTGACAATGCCTGCAAGAAGAACACAATTGAAATATATAAACACATAGTGTCAATCCAACCATTCAAAATGTCAGTAGAAGCATAATTGTGATAGAATGGTAATACAGACACAGTTGTCAATCTAACCTTGGACATCTCAACACCAATGATATCTGGCCTTGTGGAAAGCGACTGACCAACTGCATCAGCAATCAAATGAATGTAACAAGGATATTGATAATCTTGTGACTGCATGAGAGAAGTGAAAGCCCCAACACCAAAAAATTTAAAGCAATACAAAATGTAAAATTCATATAAAGTCCAATAACGGAATTATGACAAGAATTTAATTTAACAATCATATTATAGATCAAACTCCTCACCTTTTATAAAGGTGGGGCCAAGATTAAGCAATGTTTCCTTCAATACCATCCCAAAATTATACTGAGATGATGTATCATCCAAATCCTCCTGAGGAACTACCCGGAAAAACTTTTTAAGCCCTGAAGTTCGAATACTGATCATAGCGGTGGCCAAGGAGAAAAGTACCTTCCAAAATGAGATATAAATCAATAAGGATACACTTCAAGAAAAAGTGAAGACTGCAACTTGAAACCAATTTCAAACCCATTCGAATATGTGCATGTGTGTATTTAGGAGGAACTAGTTACACCAAAGTGTGTTAAAGACTTCCACACACTTGCACCATTTAATAATTCTTTATTGAATATATTAAAAAACCTCTATTTGAGTTAGAGGTTTCTATCATATAGATCATATGTACAAAATTTTACTGTGAATCCAAAATTATTTGATATCTAACTCATGTACGCCAAAATTGACATAATATAATATAATACATACTTTTAAAACATATTAGATTAGGAACTACGTTATTACTTTTTCTATCGTTGTCCTTACAAGATTTGACAAAAATAATATGTAATATATATTTAAAATTCAAAGATTTGATCAATAAAAAACACATTTCACTTAAAGTTACTTATGGTGCAGGAATGGATGTAACTCACCAATGTAAATTGATTCATGTGTGTACTACTGTAAAGTTCATTTATGACAAATAGAATTGAAATCAGATTAAGTTCAACTTAATCCTAAAAGCTAGTTTACTGGGGAAGGATTTTCAAAGTCATCATAAGGGGTATTTTGCCTATATACACAACCAATGCCAGATTTTAACACGCCAACTTCACACCCAGACATTTGAACTATGATGCTTGTAGTATTTGACATCCCCAAGTGACCAGCATAATGGCTAGGACAGACTCCGACGTTATTAGAATTGAGAATGGACTACTGGGATATACTCTTGATGTCATTAGAATTCAGAATGGAACATACCTAATTTAAAGTTCCACAAGAGAGGTTTATTGTCAAAGTCACTATAAACTGTATCTTGTCTATACAATCAATTGATATCCAGTCCTAATAATGACAAATTCGCAAAATATAGCATAGGGCACATCTTCATCAATTATCATGTATCCTTGACATAATAATGATGATAGATTTAAATTTTAAATTAAAAACTTAAATCCCTGTCATTAAAAGATAATTTATTACAGATAGGAGTTGAATCAAATAAGTTAATAACTATCAAATGTACATCAATTCAGATAAAAAAACTGAATAAGCCAAGGCAAGAGTTAAATGGTACCAAATCCCAGGTATTGTATAATTCTTATGAAACTAAAAAACAAATGGACAACTATTGCTTGCACAAGATAATCGGTCTCTAGGCTCTAGGCAAGTACATATTCAATAATTATAATATACCACTTTATAGGAAGCAAGCAATTATCTTCAAACAAATGCTGTTATTACACGATAAAACAAACATTATGTGAAAACTTAACCCGATAATTTATTCAAACTGTGAAGAAAGCACAGTACCTCAAGAACACGAAAGGTCACCACATGTGGCCTAACACTGAAATACTGAGCAACATCCTGAGGATCATAAACTTCAGGAAGCGGCTTGGACCAAACCTTAGACAAATAATAGAAGTAAGAAGCATACGCTTCCAAAGCCTTGAGATCATACATGAGCAAGTCCACTCCAGTTAGTCCTGCAACACAACCAAAACTGAATTTCTGATTGCCAAGAACAACACTCTTCACGTATTTTAATTAACACGGTTGCAACAGGAAATTTCTAGTAATGTCATTGAAGACGTCCATTACAGTAACTCGAAGAGTCAGAAGCGCGAAATTCAGATGGAATTAGGGATGTGGACGCAAACCTGGGTACCAAGGTTGAGGCCAAGAAGGAGAGGGAAAGGGAGGAGAACGAGGATCTTCGAGATGGCGGAGCCAAACGACGTCGTCGATTTTCTTCGCAACCTGCGGAATGCGGAAGGTGTGGTTTGCCCAGGCAACGCCGTTGTCGATTCCTCTCTTGAGGAATTCCACGTCCTTGCGAACCACCTGAGCGAAGTGGTTGAAGTCCCCCCATGCTCGAGTCTGCTGTTGCTTCCTGCTCTGCGGGCGCCCCGGCAAGGACGCGCATACGGAGAGAGACGGCGGCGGAGGACCTAGCACCGTCGGCATGGACGGAGGAGGGTCAAACGGCGGCAGGGAAGTTGAAACGAATGTGCATTTGTGTTGTTGTGTGGTGATTGCTGTGACTCAGTGAGTGAACGAGTAGTGGCGTGGCATGTGTGACCGTGTTTGTTTATGTGGCTATGAGGTAAAGCTGTGATACGATAGATTATGATGATCACGAAGAACACACATCAAGGACTAAGTGATAATTCAAATAATTTTTTTAATTACCAAGATATTTATTTAATTTAAATATATATATATATATTCTGATCGAAATATATTGATAAAAAATAAATAAAAGTGAAAACGATTTAATTAAAAAAGAATGGGAGGAGAAAGCTAGAAAAATGAACACAGATATCTGAACAATATATATAATGGTTTTATTTAAGAAATTTGTATTATCATCACTGAATTTATCTTTATTTAATAAATAATAAAGTATTTTTATATAAACTTGGATACCAAAATTAGTTATAAATATATAATATAATATTTAATATTTGTTAGTTTGTTTGGTAAGGGACTAAAGTCCACCACTAAACTTCACGTGGAAAACAACTAAAAAGCAAAGTCAACTAACAAAGGAGGGAAATAATCTTTATTTCTCTTTCTCAACTCTTTAAAATGTATGAAAAAATAGAAGAAGGTTGAAATGAAAAAAAAAAAAAGAAAAAAAAAAAAGAAAAAAAGAACAAATAATATTAAAAAAAAAAAAAAAAAAA
>Ga0099824_1003251_pt1 | contig 23756 bp, 11 predicted proteins | sample SiratrowhiteBW_FD_76837 | JGI IMG/M metagenome (GOLD analysis project Ga0099824, IMG submission 76837) | Root nodule microbial communities of legume samples collected from California, USA - Siratro white BW | ecosystem: Host-associated > Plants > Roots > Nodule | place: USA: California...
AAATATATATATATATATATATATATATATATATATATATATATATATATATATTTTACCTATAAAATATTAAACATGTTTATTTATTTTATCAATGAAAAATATTTAAGTTTTATTTATTAAATTATTGTTTTTACTTGGTCCTTGTTAAACAGAATTTATAGATATTGAGTAAGTACGAATATGAAAATAAAAATTACTACTCGTGTACATAGGACTATGGATACATTTTTTTTTTCAAAATCAAATGTAAAATCACATCCTTCAGTTGTGAAGGTTACATGCATGTTTAAAAAACTAATAAATTCATAAATCAATAATTTTGCATATAAAAACACAAATTGTTAATATTACTTTGTGTTTGGGTATATTGTAATGAGTTCAGAAGGTCTTCCTACACATAATGTAACCTGAATCATACGATGCGCGAATTACTTACTAATTTTAAATATAAATTTTAATCTTATTTTTAATTAGTTTTACATTCTTATAGCCTTGTATTTATAAATAAATTATGTTACCTTTCATGGATTTTTTTTTCATTTTGTGTATTAACTATTAATCTACATTATATTTTACAATATTTTTATTTAACTGTTAATCTAAGATATTTTTATTTAAATTTAAAGTAAATAAAAATAACATAATTTTTAATAGCTATAACCCTTTCTGCATGTTAATCCATATAATAATTAAACTATGTTAAAATATAATGCTAAAAAGAATATAATGTCATGATCAAGAAGACACCAATGTGAAAAAAAAATATTTAATATAAGATATTTTATTTTAACTAGTTAAACTTATGAATAAGATTTCAAAAATAAATAATATAAAGTGTTTGTTATTTTAATATAAGTATTGTTTGTAAAAATAAATTTATTTTATTTGAAAGAGAGTGGTGGTGATGATGAAAATAAAACACCGTCCAGAAAAGGGAAAGAAGATGAAAATAAGATAAAAATCATACACAAAACTTCTAATTTTAAGAATGTATAAAATCATTTTGATAATAAGTAACTCGGTTTCGATTTAAAAAGTGTTTAATATTAATCAAAGAAATTAAATATTAGTTACAAATGATAAATGTTTGATTTATTATGCATTTTCGTTTAATAATATTCTTATAGAAATTTAAAAGACAAGCATTTCAGTACAATCAAACATTAAAAAAAAGTAAAATAATAAATAAATAAATAAACGTTGACAACATGTTAAAAAAACGTATTGTTACACAAATAAAAATTAATAATAAAATGTAGGCATACAAGAAAGTACAAGTATGCAACAAAATAGTAAAAATAATCTAAAATATGCGTCGAAGAGATTCAAAGAGAAATACAGAGTAAAAAAGAAAACTCTGCATGAACTCTTCGCATTAACTTTTATAAAAGCTCTTTATTTTCGTTATTTCTTCTAAAATATAACCTACCAAACCAAAAATAAACACTAATAGACTAAACAACAAGCGTTTTCAGGCACATTCATTTACCAAGACTCATGGGTCTGTTTTGAAAATTAAAAGAAAAAGTAAATAAAAAATCTTAACAAGTTTGGTCAGATTGATTTAAAAAAAAAAAAACATACAAAATTGATAAATATTACACACTTATATATAATACATGATAAAAAATAATAATTAAACTTCATACAAGAAAGAAATATAATATGGAATTAAAAATAATGTTGCAATATTTGTAATGCTATCAAGTAAAAAATAGAATACAAAACAATATAAAATTCCATTTTCTTTTGTGGATACACAAACAAGGAGCCACCTAACTTCCAAGATAATGAAATTTGGTTTCATTCACTTACTTCCAAATAAAAGAACAGTTTACCATTTCGTTTACTTCCATTGCCCATTGCCATTAATTTCATTGAAAGAAAAAACCATCAACCATAATACTTTCGCCTCTATTCTTCATAAGGAATCATTTTCCATGATTCTTATTTGTTACTAAAACCGGTATATGAAGAATCAAAACACAAATAAGATTATAGAATGCAACACTACTATACTCAAATTCCCCGTGTTTTCTGTGTTTAGTTTCTGAAACCTGAATTGGATCAAGGTCCTGTGCCGAAAACTCTTGCAAGGGTGCCCTTCTTGGGCCGTGAATTCAGGGCTTAGTATTCACCTGGTTTATCACCATTTTATGAAACAATGTCGTAATATACAAACCATGATTGATCAAATTAAATAGTCTACAAATTTTTGCTTCCTGTGTTTTACACTATTGAATTGAATATACAACATCATGTCAAGATGTCGTATCTGGTCTTCTATCCAAAACCCATGATTTTTACAACCAAACTGTACAGCAAAATGGCTTTTATAAATAAATTACAAAAGAAGAAAAAAAAAATGTGTATATGGGCAACAGATACTTCATGACCACGCAACAGGCATCCAAAATATAAATAAAAATGGTGCAACCATGTCTGAGGATCAGGAAAAAACGAAGTATAAAAATTTGTATAAAAATATAAGAGAAAATACAAAAAGGAGTTGATCAGGCAAGGATATTATCTTGTCACAGTCTTCATGATTGTCTAAAGCGTGACTTTGATCATTTGAAGGGGCCGAACATAAAAGCTCTATGGAGAAAGAAGCAGGGCTACTCTGTAAACTCGGCATGAAGATCATTTCCCCAGGAACACATTTGAATACACCATTGCTCCACTCCTACATTCCAAGACATCATCAAACCAAACTACACAAAATCTAAAATGAATAAAAAACTCTATACGGTTTTATAAACAAAAGATATATTAATAATTAAAATAATTATATGGTTATTTTTTTCGTTATAATCACAACCACACTTAAAACATATGGTTACTACATGTTAGATAGTAATATGCAATCATTTTTGGATTCCAACCCTCTTATTGTTTTCACTTTTACGATGAGAACGTTACACTATTTTATGCATGTAAAATCAACGAAACCTGTGCAGGTATATAGAAGAAAAAAAATGTAAAAACAATTAGAAGAGAAAAGAAGGAAAAACGAAAAAAGCGAATTGTATTTTTTTTTTTCACACACAAAAAAGAACCAATCACCTTATAAAAAGATGAAAGTATACAAGAAAGACAAAAAATGGAAAAACAAAGTAACTTAAAGTCAACAGAAAACTATGATAACCCAACCGCCCCATGAAGCTCAACAGTAGATATCCATCCTTCCAAGTTTGGAAACAATAAAATTGAAATTTGCATACTTAAAAGACTGGGCAAAGACATCGGCAACTTGATGAACAAAAATAATGGGAAGCAGTTGTAAGAGTTTGGTCTAAAGCTTTTCACGAATGATGTGACACTCTCGATGTTTTTGGTTCATTTGCGGAACCTAGGATTGAAAGCAATGTTTCTTGATTGTCACAATAACTGTTGGGATTGAGTTTTGATCTTGAAGTGATTAACAAATGATTTAGCTATTGAATCTACATGTAATGATAGAGAGTGCACAATAGATGATGATGAAGTAATGATAGAGTGTACAATAGATGATGCTCAATTGATTGTTTCTTTCATTTCCAACTTATTAAAGATGATATGAGAAACAAAGATTAGCCAGGGAATATTTTATTTGTGGATAGATGGCTCAGACGGAATTACTAAAACCTTCGAGTTGTAAACTATGATTACCTGAAAAGAACAAACCTTGTTCAAGAGTACTTTTTGATATACCGTAAAATTCGATGTGTAGCATTTATAATGATTTAAAATGGGAGCATGCAAAACCAACTCAAGAACTGCATTGCATAACTTATATCGGGTCTTGCATAACTTATATCAGGTCCTGTGTTTGTAAGATATAACAACCTTTTTATAAACCGTTGTAAAGAAGAAAAGTCTTACATAAGAACATTTTCAAACATATGATTGGTATCTTTAGTCATATGAGTGGAGTAAAGTTTTTCTAAAGATCTTGAATCTTTTATATGTAAACAATAGTCGGTACTATTTTAAGCATTTATGGAAAGTGTAATCTATGATATAACCATCTTATCTTTCTAAAACTTTACAAAGAGACATGCCAAGACCTGAAACGAGTATACTTTCATTAATAAATTTCACACCTTGTTCTTGGAAAGCAACACACGTCTCGTAGGTCTATTCACTACAAGAAAAAGGTTGTTTAGAGACCAATTTTTAGCTACCAAATGAAATGATTACTAATTATGACTAAAATAGTCACCAAATTAGATTTTGGTTGCTAGAACTACAAAATAGAAGTAATAATTGAGTTTAGTGACCAATTAAGTTAAATAATTGGTATCTAACATTAGTTATCAAAGTTTTATTGACCTATATTATTAGATTCTAAATTAGTCTCTAACTTAATTATATACCAATTTAGAATCTAATGGTATCTAATGTTAGATACCAATTATTTGACTTAATTGGTCACTAAATTCAATTATTTCTTTTATTTTGTAATTATTTAACAATCAAAATTTAATTTAATGACTATTTTAGTCACAATTAACAACCATTTTATTTAGTAACTAAATATTAGTTTCATTTAGTAACTAAATATTAGTCTTTAAATAGTTTTTTTTATAGTAATTCCAAGAATGATAATTCGCATTCCTAAATTCTCCTCCGAATATAAATAAAATGGAATGTAGGGATTTCGGGAAACATCTCAACAATTATGTGTAATGTTGAACCCCGATTTCCATGGTGGATAAGAAAAAAAAAAAAAAGAATCAAGAAAAATTGGTTTATTTTGATTGGTTTGTAAAACAAAAGGGAAGAAAAAAATAGGCATGATCTAGCGAGGAGGGTGGGAGTGACTCGATTGGATACCATACTCGATATCTTCCATTATTTTAAGCAGATGGCAACATTACATTGCTTATGCATGCAGATCAACAAAACCTATATATACATGCAGAAGAAAAAATTGTAAAAACAAAAAATAGAGAAAATAAGGAAAAACAATAAAAAGAAAATTTGTATTATATTTTTTTACACACCTTATAAAAAGATAAAACTGTATAAAAAAATAGATAAAACGAAATGGAGAGTAACTTAAAACTCAACAAAAAAATAATTGTGAAAATCCAACACATTGCCAAATTATCCTCAATGGAGTCACTAGTAGAAAATAACCACTGCAGGTAATTAAGGATTTAATTTTCATGGTTACAGCACTATCAATTGTATCATGTACGATAAAATCACTACAAAAATACTATATGTGAATTTTTATAATATGTCTTTAATACGTAATTGCTTAGTAGTATAACAAAGTTGACACTTACAAAAGATGAAATTGAAAGTTGATAAAAGATGAAATTACCTGTAGTTGTTTGCCAACAGTGACAACTATATTTTGTGGACCTGCGTCAAATGATAGGGGGCCTCTTTCAGTTTGGATATAAAATATACATTGTTCCATTGGAAGGTAGAAGCGCAAAGCATGATCACAATATCTGTCTTTTCTCTTAACCGAAGCGTCTTCTTTTTGTTTGGGAACATTATCGTGCGGATACCTGCACAAGCAAATCACAGACTCTATATCTTGAATCCGCTCCTTAAACTCAATAGATGTGTTGTGCTGTAGAACCAAACTCACTTGCTCAACTACCCTATCCAATCTACTTGTAACATTCCCCATGTGAACCCTGCATTATATTCATCACTTCAAACAACTTAGTACCTTCAATAACTTCATTAGTGACAGAAAGACAATGCCTTTTTTACCAGTTCCCTTTATGTTTTATTTCCAAATTTAATAAATTTGAAAACACTTGTCTACAAATCCTTCCATAAAATATTTTTTTCACACCTTTCACGTTGATGATGGGCAGACATTAAAGGTATATCATACTTTTTTTTCTTTTCTAAAGTAATAACACATTTGATACAAATTAAATTTAGAGAGATAATAAATTATTTTACATAAATTCTCTTACGTACTAGTAAAATCGAGTAATTAGTTTTCCACAACAAGCTAAATCAGAAAAGAATAAATATTATCTCTAATTATTTCTTCTAAATAATCTGCATATTGCCTTTGTTTAAATATCCATTCTATAGAATGTGCAAAATAATTAGTTGGGTGACCTAGTGGGATATTGAGTATTTTGAGCAGTCATAATAATAAGATAGAAGTTTTGTTTGTATGTTAAAAATCTGACATCCTAACAATATATTGTTTGATTAGAAATGGATACAAGCAATGAAGACACACTAATTAAACACACATGATAAGAGAGTAAGTTCAATGAACATACGTATAAATATGATATGATATGAAAAAAATAAATAAAACAAAGTATCAATTTTCATAATTGAGATACCTAACAATAAAGAGTTTTAAACTACATCTCTGCGAAACAAATAATAGTTTATCCTTTATTCATAGACCCACATAATTAAAATTGTAGAAAGCATGTAAAAGTGGACAGTGGAACAATAACAGTGAAGTGTTGCCTTTCTGTTTTTCATTGTAAAAAAGAAAGTATAGTTTGCATGCAAAAAGGTGGCGGTAAATTTATACGGTATATATATACGAATACATAGACCGTACGTGAAAAAAGTTCATTACAATCCAAACATTACGAAACGAAACAATGGAGAATCAACCATAGCTGCAAACTAAAAAACAAAACAAACCAAAGAGTGTGTTAATGGATACCAAAAGTTCCGATGGGCTTGGTCGCGGATGATATCTTGAACGGTAAATTCCAACGAGCCTTTGCTAGACCGAACGCAGGGAATCATTTCTCCGTTAGGTCCGTTAAGCTCAACGACGACGTTTCCCGATTTCTGGAAAACGCGCTCGGCTGCGTCCGCCATCGTTTGGAGCTCGCCGCCGGAGATCCCGTGGCACCGGATGCGGAACGCGCCGAACTCCCTGGCGGAGCGCAGCATCAGATCGGCTGAGCCGTGCGGCAGCGACCGGAGGTCGATCTCCGCTGGCGCCGGCGGGAGGTGCGTTCCCGGTAGCGTCAGCTCCGGCAGCTGCAGCGACTTCTCTAGGAACTGGCTGAAGGTCTCGCTCGCGGCGGAGCGCATCCCTCTCCCAGTCGGGATCGGTGACGGCAGCGGCGCCGGAATCTGGCTGTTGCAGCGCCTCATTGAGGCTTGCGTCACGTACCGGCGCGAATAAGATGAATCAGAATGAGATTCACCGATGAAAATCTTGGAAGTGAGAAAGATAATCGACGTCGTTTTTACGCAGCTGTAAGTGGTTTCAATGAATCTCCTATGAGAATTTGAAGAGCGATAAAATGGCGACGACGGAGAATGATCGCGATAACGACGTTGTTTGTTTATTCTTGTAGGGTTTTTTTTTTTTTATGAACGATGAATCAGAAACCGTGAACGAGGAATTCAGAGAGAGAACGGGAAGAAACGACGTCGTTGGAGGAACGAAGCGACGAAGAAGAATGGTGCAGTTGAAGTTAGAAAGGAGCCTTTTTCGAAGGCTGAATTTGGAACGACAGGGACCCTTGGTGGGTGCACTCCATTTCGCGTGGGGAGCACGACTTTCGAGTTACATGCTTCCCTGCAACGCAGGTCTATGGTGTATCATGGCGTGCATATGATATTGCGCCACGTGTATACAGCGACAAAAGTTCGGTTCAGAAGAAGTGGCTGTAGGAATGTAAAGTAAATAAATAAATAAATAAAAATAAAATAAAAAGGCTGCGGATTCAGTTTAGTGGCAGTAACGGGCTAATGGGCCTCACCTTTTTTCTTGCTTTTGCGTTGGTTCTCTTAGTCTTGGGCCAGCCGAAAGCAAAGTTACATAATCATGTGAACCGAAAGATAAAAGGTAGCAATAATAAAATCTGTATATATATATATATATATATATATATATATATTTTTTTTCCTTTGGAGAGAACAAAGATAAATAGAAATCCAGCAAAGTAAAATATTCCCTGTGTTCTTCATAAGAATTTTTACAGAATATTGTATGTTGATTTTTATTAAATTTTTTTAGTGATATGCTCTATTAACAATATTAATGAAACCGTGTTTTCTATCTAATCTTGCTTTATTAATTGTTTATGCTACAATTAATAGGTCATTTATGTGGTTATGACTAATCTTGATTGGCTCCTATTTAATTACGTGTGAGATGTTATCAAATATCTAAAAAGATAAGGACTAATCTTTACATAGGAGTAACTTTGGTGGAGTTATGTGAAGAATGTGCAGAAAAAAATACAAGATTTATAATTAAAATTCATGTCGTTTTATAATTTTGTCACAAAGTATAGCCCTTTTCTTAAAATATTATAAACTTCATTATGAATGCAGTTTTATACTCAAGTACACTCAAACAAAAATATATTAAAACTGATGTTTTTCCTTTTCACGACTTAAAAATACTGATAGTCTTCAGTAAGTTCTCCCTGCATACGTAATGGATTTGATTTTGTTTAATTACTTTATTATAATTAGTTCATATTTTATTTGTTATTTTTGTTTTAATTTAGTCTGACTTCATAAACTAATACATGAAAGTTTTCTCTTTACTTAGTAAAATTACATTTTTAATTTCCTATTCAAGTAACTGAGGGTTTACCATGAAGTTATGATTAAAAAAAATATTTGAAAGGTTTAAAAATTAGATGAAACAGAAAAGATTTGATAAGATGCAACCTCAAAATTAGAGATTTTATAATTGCTGATTTTCAACTATAATAATTACAGTAACATTAAGTACAAATATTCATGATTTTCAACAACATAAAAAGCCCAACAAAGCTACAACTATAAGCATAAATTAAAACCTTGCATTCATGATCATAACATTATAAATCAAAAGTACTCTGTTCAAATTTGGTAGCAGACAGAGTCGAAGATTAAGAACATGCAGAACATCCTTAAAAACAAGCCACATGGTCTTTTCAAACACAGATTCATTAACTATAAACATTATTTGATCATTTTCACACATCAACAACACAAAGAAGAAGAAAAAGAGCTTCTTAACTCTGAATCTAAACACGAGGAAAGCACACGCCACCACTTCTTAGTGGATGCCGAAATCCGATGTTCTCAACGGCACCAACGGTGTTGAAGAAGCGTCTTTTGTACTTGTAAATCTCCTCCAACATCATCGACCGTTGGAGCTGCCGGCTCCGCCGCTCGTGCGGGCACGACCGGATCCGGGTCAGCCTCGGGCACCCGTGACCCGACCCAAACCTGCACCCGCACGAAACGGGTTCGCCTTCTGCGCCGCCGCCACGGTACGATAACGTGGTGCACTTGTTGCGTTCGTTTCCGTCGTGCTCGTCTTCGTGGGCCGGGTCGCAGAATTGGAAAGTTGAATACCTGAAGGAGTTCATTGAGGCTTGAGAGCTTGCGTCATCGTTGTTCATGAACATGTCATCTGCAACGAGTTCGAGTTCCAAGTTAGTTATGATTCTTAAAAGTAGCAAAATTTTGTATGGTTAAGATTAAATACAAAATAGTAGGTACCTTGAGGCCCTTCTAGAGCAAAAGGGTAATGGTGGCCACGAACATGGGTTTTGAAGGAGTTGGAAGCAGACATGTGGCCAGAACCACGTGGAGATGATGGAGAAGATGATAAGAAGAAAGGGTGGTGGTTATTGACATCTTCATCTTCTTCGTAGTTAAAGCTGTGCTGTCGTTGGTGGTGACACTTAACCCTGTCCCTCCAAGTTGGAACTAAAGCTGATACCTCATGATCTATCATGGCAGCAATCTCCAATGGTTCCAAGTGGCTGATCTCAAGTTCTTGCACCATCTCCATCGCCACCTGAATAGCCGTGTCTTTTAATGTATCAAATGGGAAGAACACATGTCTCGTGTGCCCTGATAGGAAACACAATCTTTAGTAAGAGACTTTGAATGTTGTCAGGATTGAGAAATTTATACACGGTTTTGGCCAATTTCTGTGTTGCATAATCAAGTTTTATTAATGCTTTGATTATGTATCGTATAAAATTAAGTGGGATCATGTTTATTTATTACATGATTTCATACTACCATCGATTTTTATGTGACACATAATGATTGAACATGATTATGTGGATGAAAGTGTGCATACCCTTTATGTCAGATATCCTCACTTTAAGGAAAACAGTGTTGTCCTCTTCATTTATTGAACCAGTAATTGTCATTTCTGCACTCTTTGTTTGATCACGATGATGGTCAATGGGAACTAGTGGGGTGGAATTAAGCTTTAGAGGGTGATTTGGAAGTAATGGTATGTTTGGTGGCAAAGGTATTTCAAGTTGGTCCACCGCTAAAAAAGGGTCCAACAAGAGCTCCTTAGCTGATGGTCTATCAGAGACATTTGACAAACATTTTCCCACAAACTTCTGGGCTTCCAAATCTGGGATTCTGTAGAACGCATTAGGTAGCTTCCCCTGATACATAAAATTATCCGAAGTATAAGAAATTAATGAATCATGTTAAATGAAGGGAAAATTGGGACAAGGGTTCAATTAAGCTTACCGAAGTAACTTTCTTGTATATTTGAGCTGGGTTGGCGCATTCACTGTATGGGAACTCAAAAGTAAGCAACTCTATCATGCACATACCGAAGGAATATATGTCTACCAGCTCGTTGTATTTCTCTTCATACAGTTCTGGTGCCATGAATTCTGGTGTGCCTGATGGTTCACATAAAACACAAAATTTCAGTTCATAACAAGGTCTAGACAGATAAGAACCAAAGCAATACAAATTACCACCCTCATATTTTGATTCATGTTCATTTTAAGTGCTAAATTAGAGCAAGAGGTGTTACCTATGACACTGTGGGCATGTTGGGAGCTACGAAGTATAGCTGCTAGGCCTAAGTCACCAATCTTGACCCTCCCCTGATGGCCATTGACAAAGATGTTGTCACACTTGAGATCTCTATGTATTACTGGAGGATTATGGCCGTGTAAATACTCCAAACCACTAAGAATCTGGCGAGCCCAAATCTTAACTGCTCGGATATCTACTCGCTTATACTTCTGCCTATACCTATAAACATAAAAAATATAGTATGCTAACACAAATATACTATAACTTATGAAATATAGATGGTTAATTTAGTCTGCATCCAATAGTATACAAGGTTCAGGGATTGAATGATTACTCTCTAAGTGTACCAGAGGTGAACAATTCAGTGATGAAGTTGAAGGTTCTGTTGTTGACATCGATCCAAGAACCGTAGAAGATCATCATAGAATCATGGTTGAGGTGCTTCAGGAGATGAACCTCTGAATAAAGGCGCTGAAGTTGTTCTGGTGAGTGAAAGACATCACCTAGTTTGACTTGGTTCCAAGCCACTTCCATCCCAAGTAACTCATCAAATGCCCTATACACAGTCTTCATTGCTCCTTTGCCAAGAACATCCCTGAACTACAAGCACCAACAATAACCATAATACATGTGAATTAGTCATCAGATCAGTCAACATGAAACAGATTCATATTTGCCAACAACTTTTATTATAACATGGCACATCAATAAGTAAGATGAGAAATGAGGATCAAAGAAAAACACTTACACGCCCATATCGACCAGATGGATCAGTTTCAACATATCCAAGCTGAGACTTAACTCCACCACTCGTGCAGAATCTTCCCTTGTACATGGCTGTATTGACTGTATCAGGCAGTTCCATCTCAACAACTTCTCTGGCTTATTGAAGCCGTGCTGTGCTTGCTACGTATAGACACAAGTACTAAATAATATAGCTACAAAACAGCATAGTTATATATGATCTCAAGCTGAGTTTAAGAAGCATTTGAAAGAGGGTGTTAGATAATAATACAAAGCTTCCACTCATGGCTCTCGTAGGAGACTCCAAATAAGAGCCACAAGTGCCTTTGAGTAGTCACAACTGGCATTAACCATCCATGGTATTTGAACAGCACCACGTGAAAGCACAGAGACAGAGAGACAAGGAGAGAGGACAGTATTTAAGATTTGTTTGGACGATAAGAGGACAAAGAAATCGTTTTGTGTAGATCAGACACTAATAATGAGTTAATAATGTGGCATGAGTTGAAACCCGGAATGAGACCACACCAGAGAGCGTGGATTCTGAGCCAAAGGGTTTTGATTAATTCATAGCTGGTGCCTTGGTGTTGAAGATAATGGAAGAACAAGGCTGTTTGAAGCGTGGGTTGGAAAATGAAAAGACCAAATAAGAGGAAACATGGATGCTAAATTTGGAGAATAGATTGACATGGTTTGATAGAAACATTTGTGGATAGGAGTGGTAGAATGTGAAAAATCGGATTGGAGAGAAGGTGATTATAGAAGGGTTGAAGATTTGTGATGTTGGTGGAGAAAGGAACAGGAAAGAAGTCCCAAATCGGATACGTGCATCACAGAACTTGCAAGAGAGTGTTGTAATTGGTGTTGAGTGTGTTATGTAGACTACATACTACACAGGGTGGGAAATTTTGTGGTGTCTCTTTCCAGTGTTGTTTCCTTAAGCGACAATCACGGCTTCCTTGTTGGAAAATATAGTTTTACATTTATGAATTTGGTTCTATTTAATTTTCAAATTTTCCTCGATTTGACCTTCCTTATTCTATTAGAAGGTATTTGGAGTTAAAGAAGTCAAAAATTGATTCTATAGATACCTTTAGAAAGCTATTAAAATTCCAAGAAAATTAGGTTAATTTGGATGAATTCAAATAGAAAACCCACTGAAGTTTCACATGCTTCAACTAGCTTGACATTTTTATTTTAATTTTTGTATTTTGATAATATCTTAAGTTGTGAGGTCGAGTATGTAAAATCTTGACATTTTTATTTTAATTTTTGTATTTTGATAATATCTTAAGTTGTGAGGTCGAGTATGTAAAATCAATGTCCAAATCTTTGGTGCATAATTGTCCAAATATTTCATCAAGCCGTTGATTAAAAAATGTGAACGTTTTTCTGAAGAATTTATCTTATCTTATTATTTAGTTAATTTCTGTACATTTTATCTTATCGCATAGTTAAGATGAAAATATGATATATACCAATAAATTGAGTTTAAAATTTAAAATCTACCAAACCAAGTATATGAACCTAAATTAATTTCTAAATGCATGACTTTTTTTATTAGATGGTATAATCCAATAATTTAGATGAATTTAATAAATATCAATTAAGTCATTCAGTTAAGAAAAGTGATGAAAAATTGCATAACAAAAAATATCTTAACGAAAGATTAAAAACAATATTTAATATAATTTTCTTAAAGTACTTATTAAACTTGAATGTATTTTAATAATTTAAATTAAGAATGAAACCTATATATACGTATTTATTTTTATCTCCAAATTTAATTTAAAAAATTGATATTATATATATATATATATATATATATATATATATATAAAATATTAGAGAGTTCGTATTCTAATTTCTAAATCTTATTGGAGTGTTTTTTTTAATTGGTTTGCATTCTTTCACAATCATGAACTACATTTTTCTGTTTTTAACATGTTTAATCTTTACCTTTATTTTATTTAGAATTAAAAAAAATGTTAATTAATTATAGGCGATTGATAATTAAAATTGTGCTTAAATTAACATAAACCAAAATTATAATCATGTTCTCATTTTTGTTAATAGTATTCTAAGATATTGTCCAGTGAAAATTCTAATTCAGAAAGATACATATACATACGGTTGGATTGTGATAACTTTACGACCACACAATTTAATATAATATTAATAACATATATATATATATATATATATATATAAAATATAATATAATATAATATAAATATAATATTGTTGATATAGCGTAACTAAGGTTACACAATTTAAAGTAATGTTTATAAGTTTTTTTTATATGTTATTTAATTTTTTCATTTTTATTGTGGTCTTAGGCTCACACTGTTCTCTAAGAATGTGTTAAAGCATGCACTGTTTATGGTAGAATCGTTTATTGTTTCATTAATTCATTTTGCTTGATCTTAGTTTTATCTGTTCATTGATGGCAATAATGGATCCAATAATGGTAATGGCATCTATTGTAGTTGTGGATGGTGTCACAAAGAACAAAGTTGAATTGCTCTTTGCCTCTGTTGCTTGCAACAACTGCGACAATGGTAGCTGCACATGGAGATTGGAGTAGAAATCTATACAGAGAGTAACACCAAACACTGCATCCACTATGCCATGCAATTATTATGAAGCATCTATAGATACTTTTCATTCACAACACAAACAATAATTCATATCAATCACTCTTTTCAAACTTTTATTTTGGTGCGGTTTCGGTAGATAAAGAAAATAAAGGGGTGCAAAAAGAAAAAGAAGCTATTTTTTTTAAAATCAATATTTTTTGTCAATTGGGCCGTACGTAGTCCAAAGAAGCATGGCTCGGTCCAATAAGGAGAAATGGCGACACGGGTGCTTCGACCTCCAAAACGGAGGGCGTAATGCCAATACGACAGCGTGAGTCGGAGTCCGAGACCTGAAACGCTGAATTGTTGTTACAGTTGGTAGCCATGGCTGCTGCTACCACAAAACTGCTTCTGCCACTGTCGTTTTTGCTTCTTCTGCCGTCGTTTCTTCCGAATGCTGCCGCTTACAGAGCCGGCGACATCGTTCCCATGAGCCGCATGGGTCAATACCATTCCGTTCGTTCCCATTTACCTTTTCACTCTTTGCGATTTTCTCTTCCTTTCATACTGCGTCGTTTCATCTCTCACTCGTTTTCTTGTATTGTAATTGCAGTCGAGAACCGTGTGGCACGACCTCATTGGCCGCCACTGCCCCATCTTCGCTGTGAATCGCGAGGTACCGAGGTCGTTGATTTAGGGTTTTCTTAATTTAATTAATTAATTAATTTTTATTATTTGCTATTTTTTTTTCTGAGAATTGGCTTTGTAGGTGTTGATGCCAATACCCAAACCCACGGGTTTCACTGGTGCTGATGCTTACAAAATGTGAGAAATTTAAATTCTCTTCTTTTAATGTGTGCCTTTTGAGTTTATCTGGTTTTTAAGTTCAGTGTCTAATTTGCCTAAATTATAAGAAAACAAAAGCCTCTATGTAAACTCGAACTTGGTAAGAAGTAATCTCAAGGATTTGCTGTTTGTACTGTGACTGTCTTTGTGAAATGATAGTTATTCTGTGCAGAGTGAATGGTGCGTGAGTGATTCGTTTCTCTATTCTGGGAATAATTATGCTGGAATATTGGTAAAATGAAAATTCGAAGGTAGTTTGGCTGAATTTAGGGCTGTGGAATTTTAACCACATATTGCTGCAATGCAAGAAATGCTGGTTTCCTATTTTTCTTACAGTGCATGGGTGAGAAAAGTGAACTTGGACTGCATGTTACAGGAAATTAAAGGAATAATTTATCATATTCTCAACACAATTAATTGAAATTCTGTGCTATTTATTTATTGTACCATATGTGGTGATTGCATTGTCGTGATGAGTTTCGGTTGACCTTGTGTGTATAATTGCATTTCTTCTGGAGAAAATATGGTTAGTTTTCTTTATTTTGAATTTATCTGCAGATCATTTCAAGTTGGGAGGGAAAAGTTTTTAATCCCATGGCTTCTCGTGGTTAATCGTAAAAGTACGGAGGTTCCAATGATTGAAGTTGATCTGGTAATTTTGTGTTCAAGATAGGTCATTGATATGATCTTGTTCAGTTTATTCAATTATTGTTGCTAGCACATGGATTGATTGAAATTTTAATGTGTCGCAGAGGTATTCAGGTAGTGATTTGCATGGTGTCACAGCTAAAGTTGTGGATATGCCTCATCATTGTACGTTGTTCTTCTCTAATCATATTTTTAAAAAAACATTAAGTTCTTTACGTAGAGGCTGATAACTGGGTTGTGACATGCCTAAGTCCATTACATTTTAAGAACTTTAGAAAGTGAAAGTATTATTCTTAGCTTACACATGTGACCTTTTGTCTAGATTTGTCCGAAATGTGTTTGAATCTGGAAATGTCAGGGACTGTTTTTGGTAAACTGTTTGTGGATTCAAAAGATTTTTAATTTAACGTTCCTAAAGTTTATTTGAAATTTGTCAGTATTTAACTCTTTAATTCTTCATTTCCTTCTAATTTATGTTTTTCAAACTTTTCTTTTATGAGGTGACCGTTCTACATATCAATTTTACCTACCGTGTATAATTTTAGTCACATTTGTCATATTCATGTATGGATGCTCCAGTCTCTATAGATTCTCCTCTAACTCCACATGATAGTATTCAAATTTTATCAGTGAAGGCATTTTTCTTTTCTTTTCTTACCAAGGTCTGAAGGCATTCCATTCTCTGTTATTATAAAATGTTGAGAAACTTGAAGGTTGTGACTTAGTGTTGATAAACTTTTATTATCAGTAATGAGAACTGATTGGAACCTGTATATTCTGTAGACATTGCCTTTCATAATGAATATAAATAAGTTGATACCTTATACTTTGATGAATTCCTATATGCCATTTGTCTGGTATATTGAAGAGAAACATCGGGCAATATGATTACTTGAGTTGTGCTTTTGTAACTTATTTCTAATGGCCTTGAGGATTTTGTTGTATTTACACAATCTGTTTTTGCTTTATAGATGTTGAAGTTCACCCTGAGATTCGTAAACAATTCTGGGACCCTGAGCATTGGCCAAAGCATATACTTGTCCGATATACATGGTTTGTGTCATTTTAGTTTCAGCTGTGTTCACATTTTATATAGTTTGTCAATATTAATTTTAAAGTTTGGACAAATTTATTGTTATGGAAGCCCTTGATATAATTTGCTTGCATTCGAGGGATTGGGTTATGATGTTGGGATTCATTGTTTTTGAAATCTTGTTATGCTAGCAGCGTTTTGTGGTAGGACTTTTACTAGTTATACTATAGTATTTGACCTATAATATCAATCTACAATGGAATTAGTTACATTTTGCTCTCAATGTATGATGGTATCGATTTTTTGTTTAGTTTCAGTTTCCGAAGATTCTCAGTTATATATTTGAATACCCCTTTTCATTGATGATGATATAGCAAACAAGTTGTAATTTAAATAATTAAATGGCAGTGTTTATGGCAACGGTTACTGTCAATAGATGGTCCTTAATTTTGTTATTTCCTTTTGATTTGCTGTTCCCAAACTTGACGATAAACATCATAAATTTATATACATCCTTCTGATTTGCAGTTCTCCAACTTGACGACAAGCATTGTCTATTTATATATATCTAGTGCAGGCTTTAAGTGCATTTAAATCACTAATAACCTTTTCCCTTCAAACATAATTTGTGTTCTTAACTCCTATTGTTGCAGTATTTATTAAAACACTTGAATGAACACATTAGTGTTTTGCGTCAGTTGGTGATGGACATATGAACTTTCCGTGCTCCTTTAGTCCTATTCATCGTTTAATAATAAGAAATATCATAGATTGGGGAAAGGAACACTTGCTTAGTATGCTTTCTAAAATATTTCAGGAAGGAACACTCAGAGATAGATGTGACTTCAGGATTTTTTGTTCTGTTTGGTTCAGGTAAATAAATACCTTTCTCCTGATTCTTTACATGTATGGCGCATATTTATCGAGAATACTTGATGATTGCGAGAAATGAGAACATTCTGTAATCGCCCTTGGATAAAATTTAAGGGCCAGGGTAAATTTTAAGACTCTCCTCCCCCTCCCCGATGTGCTGGTTCCATGTTTCAGAGGTTTTCAAAATTGCTTTTCCCAAGTCAAGTTCTGATACTATTGTAGTTTCTCGTTTCATGAATTATCCCTAGAATTGCTTTTCCCAAGTCAAGTTCTGATGATATTGTAGTTTCTCGTTCATGAATTCTCCCTAATAATTGCTTCTAGTTCCAAACGCCTGTAACAGCTTCTAGCTGAAATTCATTCTGCCCATATAGCCAGAAATAGTTGTTCTGATCTTGGTTCCCCCTGAATTTATTAATGAATTACAGGATGTCCTGTTTCATCAATGAATGTTATATGCCTTTGACCCACATTTTACTCGCTTATCTGTTTAAACAGGAGGTATAATTATATAGGCAAGTTACATGTGACTCCTTCCATCAATGAATTTGTCATGACTATAGTCACTATACTAAGCCATTTCTCTATTATAGAGTATAATGTCACTTGTGTGTACGTCATTGACATGACAATGAACCATAAGCATATTATTTTCCCTTGAACAAAATATTTTCTTCTACTCGCCCCATTAGTGATGTCACAATCACATCCCTCACTGGGCCTGTATGTAATGAGAGTTGTAATCTTTCTGAAACATGGAGTAACTTGGATGGGCGAAATGTGGGATTGGGGTAAGAGTTGGGGAGGAGAGTATCATGTTATTCTTTTTAATTTTAAAGTAAAGGTAATCCTGTCGTTTAATTTGTTAAGACACACACACACATAACAGAATATCTCTTGGTAGCTTTCTTGTCAGTATGTTTTCCTTGAAAATTGCAATATTACCTCTCATTTTTGTGCATCTACCTATTGACAAGATAGTCAATATTTTGGCACCCCTTATCTGTCATTTGGTGGAGACAACGTACCTGGCTGCACCATACTTTTAATTTTAGAAATAGTAGTAATTTTACCGTTAAGTTTTCGAGAATGTACGTTTGCTCAGGATTTAAATTACTTGAAATATTCCTTTTTAAAACAAAAGGACGATGAATTTGTAGATAGCGTTGTATTTTACTGAGCGAGTGTGCACTTTTGCTGTTACTAATTTTAAAAATATGCAGGACTCATGTTGTCATTCATCCTTTCAATCTACGTATTGCAATCATCACGTGACAAACTGGAAAGGTACTTCTTGGTTCAAACATGTAAAAATAAAATTTCTTGTTTTGTTTAATTCACGGCAGTAATTTTCATGCTGTTTGAATTCTCAGATTTGTAAGGGAAACGGTTGTAGAAAGCAACATGCCTGGTGAAGTGGTAGCAAAGGTTGAATAATGCATCCCTAATGCGAATGATGCAATGTATACATTGTAATATTGTATTCGTGAATAGAAGAGATCTGTTTTGGAGGGGGAGAAAGGGATGTTGTTCTTTCATCGTACACAAGCTATGAACCAGTTGTTTATTTTCTTGGTAAAGGAGGTGAGAATGGGAGTTGGATATGGGGACGAGCTGTGCAGTGGGAAGCACCGAAAGTTGAGAGATTGGGTTTATTTCATAGGGAGAGGCTGGATTGTAACAACACTGCATTTGGTTAAATACTTAAAATGCTATAGAAGAATAAATCAAAATGTAATGTATTAGTTCAAACTGATCGGAATCATTTCACCTTGTTATAGTTATTTATGTTCATTCCACCAACTTCACAAATTACTTTGACACTCCTAGATAATCCCTGTCTTGTTGATCGAATTATTTTGTTTTTCTCCCTAAAGGCTCGTCATTTGTTGGTCTTGAAACTCTGAGAAGTGTTAGTAATATTTTTGTAATTCACTTTTTTTGCATTTTATTATTTGTTATAATTTTAGAGGCAAAAGCACTAAACAGTTTTTTCGTTTTTTATCTAAGGGGTGCAATAAAAAAAGGTGGATAAAGGTGGATAAGTTGTGTCATGGTGATACGACTTCTTTACTTGAATAATGTTTTTACTTGAATAATGTTAAAAAAATTGTGTTTTCATGATACGATTTTAGTATTTTTTTATTATTAAAGTCGTGTCCGTTAATACGATTTTAATTATTTTTTAAATTGAAGTCGTGTTAACATTCAGTTCAAGTTTTTTAAAATTTTGTGTTTGTCTAGTTGTGTCACATTTTGTGTTTGTCTAATTGTGTCATCTATGATTTACTATTTTCGTAAAAGAAAAAATTGTATCATTTTACGAAAAAATTGCACCTACGGTATTTTTGTTAATTTCAGAACTATGACAGTGTAAGTTGGAACTGCTTGGTTTTTATTTGTAAAATCAATAGAATTAAATTGCATCTTTTATAATATTATATTGTATAAATCAAAATTAGATATTTATAGAACTATATGGATAATAAAAAAAAGTATATTTAAGCTTATTTCTTATAAACGAAAGACTTTGGAATCAATATTATTACATTTTCTTTGGGATGTTCGAAGCCTTCAAGTTTTTTACGTGCAAAAGATACAATTTCACTGCTATATATATAATACGCAAAGCAAACCTTGATTCTTATAATTTATTATTTTTACATATTTGTGTGATACGAAAATTAAACTATGTCAAATATACTAACATATAGTTGGTCCATGTAGAAGTGAGGAGCAGTTAAGATTTATGAAAAAAAAAAAACACAATCATGAGGAAAATTTTCAATAAAAAGAGGTTAGGTTGTGAGACAGAAATAAAATCCTAGTAAAATTAATAAATAGTTCGTGCCAAATAATTTATATTTGTAAATTTAAATAAAATTAACAAAAAAATAATAATATTTAGAAATAATAATATTTGATAGGATTGTATTGGATAAAATATAATATTAGCTTCAATTCTAGAGTGTTAGATGTTAAGAAGGAAAGTGATTAGATGAATATATTTAATATTGAAAGCTAATTTGCTTACTCTAAGGAGATATGGATGCCAAGTGATAATCATATATCCTAAAAGTTAAAATGTGCTCAGATAATTTCTTAAAAAGTATTTTTAGGAAAACAAAAGTGAAATAATTTTTACTATAAATAAAAAAATATTTATATATAAGCTAAATTATTAGACCTTTTATTGTATTATCATTTACACAATTTGATTATTAACTAATTCATTGAAAAATACTATTCAATGTTTTTTCTTATTTTCTTATTCTTCAAGTGCTTACGTAAATAAGTTTATCGAAGCCTAAATATGATTAACTTCCTCTCATATATAGCAATTAAAGTAATGGGCATTATTATATTGAGGACATTAACGTATGCTGTTGCATAGGAGCCACATTCTTGAAAATATTAGAACTAGGAATGTAATTCTCTCTAAAAATATAATTTTCAAATTATTAAAATAAAACTAATTATGTTTATAGGCATAGTTAATTGGGTTGAACTTTTTGGTGGGGAGAGAGAAGAAAGGCAAAGCAAACGAAGTGACAGGTTGCCACCAAAATTTAGGCATCGACAGATGTTGCTGTATAATATGAGGCAAACTCAGTTCTTTCTGATGCTTCCAACAACTGTCATCACATCAAATCAAATTAAATATTCTTTATGATCTATTTATTGAGATTAAAAGTTCAATCACATCAAATCAAATTAAATATTTTTCATAACTTATTTATTAAGATTAAAAATTTATGTTCTCTTTGACAACAACACTCAATTTAACAATAAATTAAAAAAATATTTTTAAATCATGTTTCTTATATATATAAATTAAAAAAAAATCTTTTCTTTTTTATCAATTTTTTTTCTTATTTCCCATGTCTATTATTTTTTGTTTCCTTTTTCTTAGATTCATGCACATCCTATAAAGAAATGGGAGAGGCACACCACCTTAATCAAGTAATACACAAGTGGGTGGTGGTCTTCGAGGAAAGAAACAAAAAATAAAATCAAATATTTAATTTTAATAGAGTAAAAATGATAAAAATAAAGTTTGAAACGTTATATAAGTTAATAAAAAAGGCCTCATCAATTTTTTTCAAAATGATACTTTTATATTCTTCTTCAACTAAACAAATAAAATAATCTTGTGAAACATAAGTGGGAGTTGGTATCCTTTGATTCATGGGAGAAGTGAAATGATGAAATCATCAGTGACATCATAGGCAACCAATATTGTACTGATATAACAAATAAATAATACTAGACAAAATCATTAAACCTATAATTAAATACTATTACTGAACCCATAATTATTAATGCTCTGCCTACTCTAGAGTATTTTATAGTTATGCTTCAAATGTTATGTTTTTTAAAAGTATAAGTTGAGTTAAAATACTACTGTATTTTTAGTTTTTTTTTTCTCTTTTTTTTTCTCTGTATTATGAATATTATGGGCAGTTAAATATTAGAAAAAAATTTATCGGGTGAACTTTTCAAATGATTATTGTAAAATTAATTGCGTATTTATATAAATGGTAATAATACTCACACTTAAAAAAGTATTGTATATAAATACCTTTTTGTACACTATTTTTTCTAAATTAATTAAAGACTATTATATTTTGAGATATAAAATTATTAAAATGATTTTTTTTTTCTCAAAATAGAAACTAAAAAATGTATTTTTTTAATCTCATCCTATTTTATTTTTCTTACCACAATATTAAAAGTTTGAACTGGTTATATAGTTAATTTGGGCTGTGGACAATTTGTTTTCATTTTTTCAAGCAAATAAAATTTCTTATATTTTTAAAATTGAAAAAGTTGAAAAAAGAGAGTAGAAAATCGGGTGAAAGTTTAGCAAAATTAAAAAAATATATATATATTAGGACGTGAGATGTAGGGTTTCAAGAGCATAAACATTCGAGTTTTTATTTTATTTTATTATAGATGGAATTTGATATTTTAGGTAAACAACTTGAAAGGATGAATGTTGAATAAAGGATGTGATTGAGACAGATGTAGTTGTTTTTAAAATATCAAATAAAATTTATGTTTTTAATATATTAAATACTAGTTTTGTTAATTTGTTTATTTTGGAGAACTTTGATAAAATTACTTCTTTATAGAATGCTTTTGGAAAACCTACTAATGTCATAATGCTCATACATGTGGACATGCAAGGATTTGGAGACAAGGAACTGGTCGGATATAGTTTATAGTTTTTAGGTTCCCAAGTGGTGCAATAATTAAAATAAAGTATCCTATGTCCTTATAATACCATATCCTCCTCAGCATTGTGTAAGACTAGCATCAAAGAGTTAAACAATTATTCTTTTCTAATAAATATATCTACATTTGAACGTGTTTGCCACCTTTTCAAAGAACGAACCTATAGGCCATTAAGTTTCACTTACTTTGCTTTTGATGAGTTGTATCTAGCATAAAAGGGTCAAGATCAGAGATCACAATTGCACCTTGATTATTCACAAACACTTCACTACCTTCCCTTTCTTTCACATGCAAATCAATCCAAATTTTTCTCAACCACAAAACTTGATTTATTGTTGTTGTAGTCACAAATTCTGATTCTATAGTTGATTAAGCCAAAATAATTTGTTCCTTTTAATACCATGAAAAAAGTCCTGAGTCTAAGAAGCTTTAATTCTGACTTATATGAAATTTAACTCCATAATTGTGGTTCCTTTGATATACTTAACAACTATTTTTACTGTTTTGGATACATTTCACTAGGAGTGCATAAAATGAGATAAAATGTTTATAACATTCATAATATCAAGTTGAGTTATTGCCAAATACATTTTAGAGTACCAAGCAGTCTTACTCTATTTGTTATTCTTAAAATCCTTTTAGAGTACTCTTACGATTTTTCATTCATTCATTTTTTGGAATTCAAAATATCTAATTAGATTTTGTATGCCTTTAATTCAATCATCTCCATCATACTCCTTTTTAAAATTCTCGCCAATGTCTTAGTTGATTTTAAAGATATGATTCGAGTGAAAATTGATGGTGATAGTGTAGCAAAAAAAAGGCCACCTTTGCCTTAATTTTTCTGGTCTTTCTGTTGTTACGATTTTTTATTCGAGTTATTGTTAGATTGCTTTTTTTTTTTTTTTTATTCGGCAACATTAAATTGCTGGATAGTGTAGAAATTTCATAGTCTTCTTCCACTACTTTTTCATAATATAAAGCCTGCTCCATTTGAACTTTCCAAATATGATAATGTTTACCATTAAAGACTT
>Ga0099824_1003252_pt1 | contig 23756 bp, 14 predicted proteins | sample SiratrowhiteBW_FD_76837 | JGI IMG/M metagenome (GOLD analysis project Ga0099824, IMG submission 76837) | Root nodule microbial communities of legume samples collected from California, USA - Siratro white BW | ecosystem: Host-associated > Plants > Roots > Nodule | place: USA: California...
TCATTTTAACTTCATCTGTTTTCAAATCTTTGATTAATCCTTCAAACAAGCAATAAGTAAGTAATTTTTGGTGTTTATTAGCAATTAGTAAGTGATATTGCTGATTAGAGTAGTTGATTTGGGATTTAGGTGTCGTCGATGACGAACAGAATAATTTTCCGATTTGATGTATGAGAAATTTGGAAATGAGAACCGGATGGCAACCCCATCCGATTGTCATTTCAAAATCAAAATGACAACTGGATGAGTACGCCATCCGGTTGTCATTTATAAATAAAATGAATTTTTTTAAATGACAACCGAATGACAAATGACAACTGGATGGGGGTGCCATCCGGTTGTCATTTTATTTTGAAATGATAACCGGATGACATACTCATCCGGTTGTCAATTTTTTTGAAATGTGAATCGGATGGGAGTGTCATCCGACTTTTATTTTTTTACTCGTATGAACCGGATATGGTCAGTTGTGGAATTAAAATTTTATATCAGGGTGCAGAAAGAAGATATCAGGGTCCAGGAAGAATTTGTCGACTCATCTTGGCTGGTTGAAATACCAAAACTTTCCCTTGTCATTGCCGCTCCTTATATATGCATTGAGTTAAAAGATTAATTAAAGAAAATATTTAAAATTGTACAGTTTTTTACATAAAAAACTTTCATATTAATTATTTTTTAACTTAATATAAATCTTTTTTAATAGATATGTTATGAAATCGCAAACATTCTAAGGAATCAATAATTTGTCTATACAAAATAAAAATAGACAACATAAAAGATTACTTTCAATAAATTATTATTTTAACAAAATTTCCCTTAAAGTGATATGTATATATATTAATTTAAGATCTTGACATCAAATAACTGTCTCAATTTCAAGAATGAGTCTTTATCAGTAAAAATCATATTTTCAAAATCTACATTTTAAATTTTATTATTTATTAATATACTTTAAAATTAATATGAAAAATAATTAAATGTGTTATGTTGGATCCAAACATACAAACACTAGTTTTTGTTTTTAAAAATTAGCGATTGAATTTGTTTGGCTTAAACCCTAGAGAAGAAGAAGCCGCTTCTTCCAGAGCCTTCTCTTTCCACTCATAAACCCCACGCACACTCTCTGTATTCTCTCACTTTGCCTTTGCATTTTGCTGCATTTTCTTTACTTTCCTTCTTCATTTCATATTCGCATCATGTATCGCTTTGCTTCTAGCCTCGCCTCCAAAGCAAGGTCACCCTCCTATCCACTCTTGCTTTTCTTTCTTCTCTTTTATTCCTGTGTTCTGTGGAAGTCAAATTGTTCCATCTGGGTCAAAGAAAATCTTCCGACATGGATCAAAATTTAATTTTTTAATCATTACCTCATTGGGTGTTGTGTGTTTGATTCTTACATGTTGGTGCTCAGTTGTGGGTTTTGGAGGCTAACACCTGACTGGGATTAATGGAGATTTTGTTTTGACTTGAGTTGCTGTTTCTTTGGTTGCAGGATTGCTAGGAATGGAAGCAAACAGGTGGAACTCTAATGCTTTAATGACACTTCTTTTTATGTATTGTAATGCTGGCATTTGGAGATTTGTGAGGGTAAATCCTTAGTCTTTGTTCGTTTTTTGTCTGTTTTCTTTTGCTGCATGATTTAGGTTGGAAGTAGGTTGAGCTGGAGCCGAAATTATGCTGCTAAAGACATTAGATTTGGTGTGGAGGCTCGGGCTGTGATGCTTAAGGGTGTTGAAGAGCTTGCCGATGCTGTCAAAGTGACCATGGGTCCCAAGGTAACTAAGTGGATTATTTGTTTGTTTCTTGTGTTTGTCGTTTTCTTACATTCATTGTTTGCGAAGGAGGTAGAGTAAGTGGTAAGTGTACAAGAAATGCCACTTCTGTATGATTGTGGCTGCAATCTCATTTGCCTATGAAGTCAACTTTTTTGCTTTAGAGGGACAAGAGCTCTATTTAACAAAAGAATTAACGATATTAATGCTAGTCTGTTTTGAGGTGTTGTCATTGTTCAATAATTGATTGATGTTGAGTGTATTCTCTTTAAGGGGCGTAATGTGGTTATTGAGCAAAGTTTTGGTGGCCCTAAAGTAACCAAAGATGGAGTAACTGTTGCAAAAAGCATTGAATTCAAGGATAAAGTTAAGAATGTTGGTGCCAGTCTCGTAAAGCAGGTTGCTAATGCTACTAATGATGTTGCTGGTGATGGTAAGCTGATATATCTTACATCTTATCATCGTATTAGTACATGGTATAGATGCTATAGGCTGTACACTGACATTTAGCAAGCTTTATTATGTAGTAATTTAGATTTTACCGTGACTGAATAATAAGGAAGCATTTCAATTGTTTTGAAGGAACCACATGTGCCACGGTCCTTACACGAGCCATATTTACTGAAGGCTGCAAATCAGTTGCAGCTGGAATGAATGCAATGGACCTGAGGCGTGGTATAAATATGGCTGTTGATGCTGTTGTAACAAACTTGAAAAGCAGAGCTCGGATGATTAGCACATCTGAAGAAATAGCACAGGTTTGTGGAACAACTTTGTTAAAGCCTTTCCTTGCATATTGCAGGAGATGCTAATATAGACTGAGTTTTGAATTTGATTTCTGTTTTTGAATTTGAATTGATAGGTTGGGACAATATATGCTAATGGAGAGCGAGAAATTGGTGAGCTGATTGCCAAAGCTATGGAGAAAGTTGGCAAAGAGGGAGTTATCACAATTTCAGTAAGTTTTTATCAGATCATTCCATTTATTAGTGTTTTATATGCGTGTTTTATTTATTCTGTCTTACTAGTAGTTTAGTAGTTTGAACTTTTACCCCTTTTATAATTTTAGCTTATGAGCTTGATCATTGAATTATTTCAGGATGGCAAAACTTTATTTAATGAGTTAGAAGTTGTTGAAGGAATGAAGCTTGACAGGGGCTACATATCTCCTTATTTCATAACAAATGATAAGAACCAGAAATGTGTATGTTCTTTATCTATGTACTTTGCAACAACAGACCCCTTGCTCATGAATCTTTGTTTGTTTTATATACTTACCATGCATGTCTTGTGCCTACAGGAACTTGAGGATCCCCTCATTCTAATCCACGAGAAGAAAATCTCCAGTATAAATGCTGTAGTTAAAGTATTAGAGTTAGCTTTGAAGGTGAGAAGTGTCGTTCACTTTCTTTTGCGTCTGACTTTTAAGATGTGGATATTGGCTGACTGACACCTACTCTCATTTCCAGAGACAAAGACCGTTGTTGATTGTTGCCGAGGATGTTGAAAGTGATGCACTTGCAACACTTATTCTAAATAAGCTTCGGGCTGGAATTAAGGTTTGTATTTTCTGCTTGGCCGTAGGTTCCTAAATATTTGGATTATTGGTGTTGTGGAGTTGAAGTTATATATGAAGCTTTGCTGTAGGTATGTGCTATTAAAGCCCCTGGTTTTGGCGAAAATAGGAAGTCTGGTCTTCAAGATCTTGCAGTTCTCACAGGAGGAGCAGTAAGTTTACTGTTTTGAGGTTATTGCTGCATTAAATCTTATTTTGTGAACATATTAATGATAACTTTTCTGTATCCCAATAGGTTATCACTGAAGAACTTGGCTTGAAGCTTGAAAAGGTGGATTTGGATATGCTTGGCACTTGCAAAAAAGTAAGAATTTAGCTTTATTTGTAAAACATTTGAATCCACTGTAGAACTTTTGTACCTTTTCCCAGTTAATGTTGTTTACTGGTTCTGGTAGAGGTTGTTTAATTTCCTGGAGCAACTCTCTTGTTTGATGTTGAAATATATTTTCATTGTGTTCTCTGTTCTTATCATGAAAGTGCACAGGGTTAACGTGGACAACTCACTTAGGTTATTATTGTTGCAGATAACAATTTCTAAGGATGACACTGTCATTCTTGACGGAGCTGGTGACAAGAAAGCAATTGAGGAAAGATGCGAACAGGTTTGACTGAGTTGATCTATAGATTTGGTTTTCCCATGATACATGTATTCTATCTCCAGCCGACATGTCAGGTTTAATGCTACATCTGACTTGTTTGTGATGACTTTTGATAAACAGATTAGGTCAGCAATTGAAAATAGCACCTCAGATTATGACAAGGAAAAGTTACAGGAAAGATTAGCCAAGCTTTCTGGTGGTGTTGCAGTGCTTAAGGTATACTTATTTCATCTTGGTTTCATGGTTTGTCCGCGGTGAAATCCCAGAGGTTCTATTTTGACAAAAGTAACATTTGAAAAATACCTTTCTACAGATTGGAGGAGCCAGTGAAGCTGAAGTTGGTGAAAAGAAGGATAGAGTGACAGATGCCTTGAATGCAACTAAGGCTGCTGTTGAAGAGGGCATAGTACCTGGTAAAATATCAATGCTAACAGTTTATTAGTTTTACAATCATGAATCAGATCTGACCTCAATTTGTTCTGGTATTTCAGGTGGTGGTGTTGCTCTTCTATATGCATCAAAAGAATTGGATAAACTTCAAACTGCTAACTTCGATCAGAAGATTGGCGTCCAGATTATCCAAAATGCTTTAAAGGTCTATTTTCTGATTCTCTTCTGCTTCTCCATATTACATTTTGATTGACACTTGTGCAAGCAAAACTTGATCCAAGTTCTTTTTCTCATCCTCGTGTTCATTCCACTATATGAATTGATATTCATGAGATCTATGAAATTGTTTAAGACTTTTAACTGAAGTTGCTAATTTGGGTTGCCATTATATTATTGCTTGTCCCCAAATATAATGCAGACACCTGTGCTCACAATTGCATCAAATGCGGGAGTTGAGGGTGCGGTTGTTGTTGGCAAACTATTGGAACAGGACGATCATGATCTAGGATATGATGCTGCCAAGGGTTACTGTTCTTTTATTTCATTTTCCCTGGTTGTGTATTCCTTCCTCGTCAGAAGAGATACTGATTTTGCTGATATATTTTTATTTTTGTTTTTCTATCCCGTAATTAGGTGAGTATGTGGATATGGTTAAATCTGGAATCATTGACCCATTGAAGGTGATTAGGACAGCCTTGGTTGATGCAGCAAGGTAGGATATTCTGAAATTTTACGTAGATTTTGATGCATTTTAAACTGTTTGTTTGTTATGTAGTTGGTTATAACCGGGCCTTCTAGATATATAGATACATTTCTACTCTTGGTCTTTAATTGAGTGGAATGATGTCACGTGATCTATATAGCCTAAGCAGGTGTAACTTTTTGTTATTATGTAGATTGGTTAATGCTTATGACCTTTTTCTGCAGTGTATCATCTTTGATGACAACAACTGAAGCTGTCGTGTCTGAACTTCCGAAGGATGATAATGATACTCCAGCTATGCCTGGTGGAATGGGTGGAATGGGTGGCATGGATTATTAACCGGCTTCGATTGATTTGATTGCACCTGAAAACAAGGATTGGTGCTGAACCCACACTTACAACCTTTTTTTTTTTTTTTTGTTGAATTATTTGTGTGAAGGCATCACTGTAATCATAGTGAGAGAACGAGATGTAGGTAAGAAAATTTGACTGCAATAATTCAAATTATAAGAGACATTTGGAACAATTTTTACCTCCCAAATCCAGGTATTGTTCCTGAAAATTTGTCCGTTTAAGGTATTCCGTTCATATTTGGTACCAATACACTCTCGAAAACTGGAAGCAATCATCATTACTTATTTAACCGAGCTAGTTCTAGTTTTTACCATTTAAATATTTTACGTAAATAATACCTCGATGAATCAGTTCATATTTAAACAATACTCCATGGTCATCTCACCGAAAAGTATTAAGTTTGTTCCGATCTGGTCAGTTTGGATTCTATTATTAGTGTAGAATCATTATTCCAAGACTTGGAGAAGAACAATAAAGTAGCATGATAACAGCTTTGAAATGTGTGTAAAATCAATTTTTAATACAAACATACACCATAAGTCGTAGGAAATTAGCACTTTCAAAATTTCCCCGAATAATAACAGCAACATAAGCTAAGTTTCTAGGACCTGGCTCGTTGATATAAATAACACCCTTCTAAAGATATTAAAATATACACGCTCAATCATTTTTAAAATTATGCTTATTCTTCTTTCAGCCTCATTTGCCTCTACGTCGATTTTTGGTTGCTGCGCAATTTGAACAGTACCATTTTCCTTTTGGTTGTTCTTTCAGACCAACACAACCGAAATGGAACCACTCTATTTTGCACTGTCAATTTGAATAGATCAAGGAAATATATAAGCAATGTAGGTAAAATGGACAAAAAAATGTATGCGGGAAAAAAAACACCTACGTTGGGGTTATCACATGCAACCATCGCTCCATAGCTAACTTGATTACAAAAGCAGTATGTTGGTTCATTTGGATCAACCGGTAAATCTAAATCCATGCCAGTTGGCTTTGCTGTGGGTTGTGCCTCTGTTGCCGCCGCCGTGACCGATGTGGTTTGGCGTGTTCTGGAGAGTGAGTTCAAAAAATGCATCAGATTGTAACTTTTTTGTAAGCTCTTGCTTGCTAATGTTTGATATTTTAGCACAAGAAGCATAAATGTATTCTAATGGGAAAACAGGAGGAGAAAAAAGGAAAAGCCAAAATTATATAGAAATACCACTTCCTCATTTCATAAACTTATATATTAAATGTTGTAAGGATAATGCTGTTTTAAGAGTAAAATGAAATCTGCTGCTGTTACGAAAATAGTCATAAGGAATTATAAAACGAAATTCTGATATTTTATTACATCATAAGGATTTTTCATTGTGGTAAATATTTGTTAAAATTTTGGCTTCCAAATATTTTACCTCTAGGGTTTTGTATCAGAATAAGTAGTACTTGAGGATCTAGAGCTTTCATATACTTCAAGTATTTAGGATCAGTTGAGGTTTAACTACATATAGAGATGCTATGATTGATGACAGTAAGGTCTCCATAGAGCAAGGTACAAGCACATAACAAGAAAGAACCATACCATAATGTCAAATGGCGTGAACTTATTAAATGAAGAAAAAGCATATAAACATGGGATGATAGCGGAAGAAAATCATACATTTCTTCCTGCAAAATTAACATCTGCCTATTCACTAACTTCTTAGTCAATGCTTTTAGGTATGACAAATTGAATTCAAGTAACAACGACGTTCTATTCTTCACCAAGCGTGAAAGTAGGGAGTGGTAAAAGGTACAGGCTCTGCTGCTAATAATTAAGAAAAAAAAAAGGATGCTTAGAGATCATGGCAGTAAGCATTTACCTTATCAAGAGCATGTTCAAAAAACGGAAGAAGGTTGTTGTTTTCACTGTGGCCATTGGCAAGCCATTTGGGCTCCTTTGAAGGTGTTCTAAAAGGAAGTTAACAGTGCTTATTTTGGGGGAGACGATAACAGGAGAGAAGATTCAAAGGTCTTGAATTGATGAAACCAAATTCAGTGCTGATCAGCAAGGAATAGTTTTCTTATTTTACGCCTTGAGGACAAGGTGGTTTACCGGAAGGCATTATTAGGACCAAATCTGATTCAGGCACTTAAAATTTGTAACAGGAAGTTATTTTTTCATTAATTTTGGATTAGGCAGTTATAGGTTATTATGACGTGACAGTTATAAGTTATTTTATATTAATTTGGGTACAGACTTTAAAGGGAACTAAGGTATCATATTGTTAGGTGGAAACCTCGCATTTGTACTCAAGAAGTAATTCTTGAGTTCAGCACATAACAGTACCATAAAGGCAGGATTCCTTATTTAAGCAATGCATGTATGTGGCAGTCAAAAAGCATAAAGGCTAAGTCATAAGCTATTAGAAAATCGATTAAAATGATTTCTAGAAGAGTTGCATACTTTTTTCGTCCTCTACCAGTCCCACTACTCTCGTTACCCCTTCCAGATTTTGTATTACCCTCGGGACCTGAAGCAGGCACTCCTGTTATTGCAGCATGTTCTCTTTCTGTCATTAATCATATAAAATTAGGTTTTATTCACAAATATGATTAGTTTGTTATCAAATACAATACACTTCAACTAAATAACATATAGAAGACTATTAACAAGATTTACACTACAGATTATGAGTTGCACAAAAAAGGTAGGAAGTGCAGTACCACGCCGAAGCTCCTCATCAAACTTTTTAAGATACTGATCAAGTTGTTGTATGTGTGTATCTACCTGCAACACAATCATGAATATGTAATTACTAAATTCATGACAATAATTAAGAAACCAGTTTTCATTAACTTCACTGTAAATTTATTCCAATATCTATTCCTGAACTGAATTTCTCTAACCAAACAATAATACTTGCATATATAACTCCTTACCCAACTTCCAATAGCCAAAAGAAGTGTTTCATAAAAAGGAAAATAGTGTACATGAATCATGTTTGTATAACTATTTCACAGGCAACGGCCTGAGTTTAATCAAAATCATTGACAACCCAAAAAAGAAAAAAATAAACTAGTAAAGAAGCAAGATACAGATAGCAGGGTTGTGGAAATACAATCTTTTGAGCCAGCTATATCACAGTAGGTATTACCAAAAAAGCCACAATATCAAAGTTCAGGTAGACATGTTCAAAGCCATGCATTAACAAAGGTCTTCAAAAGGAATGTAACAAGATAAATGTGGACTACCAAATCATATGCCTGGACAGCCAAGGCAACTTTTTCATCAGCAACCCTGATACTATGCTTTTGCTCATCAAGCGCTTCATCAGAGAATCTAATAACTGAAGTATCAGGTGTAATGTTTCCAGACCTAACTCCTCGCCTAATATCTTCAATTTCATGTTCACAACGCTGTTCATTTTGCCTTTGAATATCTGTTTACACATATCAGAATGCTTATGTTGAGTGGAAACCGTAAACAACACCTCAGATGCAATATGATAACAGTAGAAACAGACACACACAACTAAGTTTTTCTTCTTTTTCCTTTATCAATACAAGAATGGGCATTGCTGATATTGATCACGAATATGAAAAATAGTACACTGTATCTACATTTTAATATCTAATGTCTAATCATATTTATGGAAGCAACATAATGAACATATAACGTTTTGTAAATATAGAGCATAAACTTTAAACTTAACACAACCTCACAAAAAGGCTTGCAAGTTGAAGTTTTCACCCACTTGTATACTATAATTTGATCATGTCTTTAGCTGGTAAGGGGTCTCTAACAGACTCTCATATGGAGGACTAAACATATCGAGCTTAGGACTAGATATTTGTGGATGGTCCATACCATCTTAGAAATTAGACTTCAAGCCAAACCCAACCTCACAAAAACTAGCTTGCAAGATAAGGTTTGCACTGCTTATACACTATAATTTAGTCATATTTTTAGTTGATGTGAGATCTCCAACAATAACATTGATTGTACATGATCAATCAAATAAACCAAAAATAAGATCTTCAAATTTCCAAACACAAACTTATCATAAGGAACTGACATTTACATTGAAAGTTAAAAACTCTAGTTTGACCAATGTTTAACACTAGAAATTGTAGCATTTCACTCAGCATTATAGGGGCACCACTGTGATGGGTACAGAACTTGCTTGAAACTTTGTTGAAAGCTTTATTCACACATCATGCAATTCTCGCTCATATCATCTATTTTGACACAAACCACAAAACTCCAGTCCTTTCTGGTGTTGTTTCCTGCCAATCCTACTTCTCTATTTTGCATGTACTCTGTTCTGTCAATTGTCTCCTCATCCTCTACTTCTTTCAGTTCTCACAGGAAGTTCTAAGAAAGGTCTGCATCCTCCCTCTGCCCCTGTTCTGTTGCACACCCTTCTTTTTGTGTCTCTTGTTTTGTTCTACCACTCACCCCTTTTGTTCTATGTTTGGGTTTTATTCTGATTGTCTTGTTTTAATCAGTCACCCTTTAAGCAGCTGTAAGCATCATCCACTTGGAAGTTTATACTTATTCAATTTCTTTATTTTTGTTCTAATTGACTTATGTTATGTATTTAGCTTAAGAATGTAGCTTCTGATTATTAATTATACATATATTTAATATATTTTTCATCATGCATAATTTTTAGTTATTTTAGCATTTATATATGTTTAATATAATTATTCAGCCTGTATCTACATTCCTCAGAATAGTGATTATCCTACTATCTGCTATCACGCTATAACCACTATGTGTGAATAACAGCTATGCCTCCAAGTTTGCCTATGCAAGGATTCACATATTACACCAAATTACTGATATCGACCTAGTATCCTGCTTATTTTTGCAAGACAGAATATGCAAAATTGATCTCAAAAACAAGTTTTTAAATCCTGGTGGCCACCAACCACGGTAATCAACTATGCATAGAGGACAATACAAATTCTTTAGAAAATTCAACCATCATCTTGTATGCATATATAAATAAAAAAATGATGTTAGTTAATTAGTTAGCTACTATTAATTCATAGCTGCTTTGTAGCTGCCTGTAAATAACTTAAGCTATTGTATTTCTGTACAGATTGAATGTAAATTGAATGTTAATGACAGAAGTGCACTGCATAAATTCTATGATCTTTCATCTTTCCCTGTCTCTTCTTCTCTATTCTGTTTAATTCTTCTTCCTTTTCCGCTCTTCTTCCATGCCTTCCAAAAGCTCAAAAGCTTGCTCTTAGGTACTTTGAGCCCTATAGGATTCTGGAAAAAATAGGGTCAGTTTCCTACCACTTACACCTTCCCAAAAACTCTAAAAATGAACTCAACATTTCATCTCTCTTTATGCAAGTGATGCCAAGACACCTCTGAAAAAGGTATGTCCAGTTGCCTAAAAGTTACAGCCATGCATAGTATATGCTTCCTGAAAAGATCCCCAACAAACATGTGAGAAGGAAGAAGAGTCCTTATCATCACAATATTTGGTGCTCTAGTATGGTTTACTTTATGAGGAGGCTACATGTCTCCATCCATTCAAGTTTCAGCAGCAATTCCCAATGTTTGAAATGCACAACCTTTAAGGGCAAGGATCTTCATTTTGGGGAGGGATATTGATATGCAAAGATAAATAAGAAAATTAGTTAATTATGTTTGGTAACTGCTTATAACTAAGAATATGTTCTAGACATATGCTTTAATCACTTTGTTTCTCTCCTCTTTCTCAGTATCCTCTAAATTCTATATTATTATCACTCTATAAACACATATCCTAAGAGAGAAGTGCACTCAGTTAATCAAGCTACATAGAATGATATAAAAGCCACTAACCTACATACCATTGCTTACAAATAGATTTTTTACTTGTAATGATGGGATAAAAAAAAAGTAAATTGTCTATCCACTGTGTCACCAATTGTAACTATCATGATTTGATTTCTTATTGTTTTACGGTGTAAAGATTTCTCCACTGACCAGCAAATAAAAATTAAACTAAAGAAAAAAAAAATAAACACAGGCTCTAAATAAATAAATAGAACTTTAAAATTAAAATTAAAATTACCCTGTAAGCTCTTATCCAAGTCACGTAACAATGCATACTTCTTCTGAAGAATAACGGGCAGCGAATCCAAATCTGCAGAAGAACGCACGCAAAGTCGATTGTTAATGCGAAATTGAAAGCACAGACACATAATCGAACCCTAAAAATCCTAATCTACAAAAGGTAAAAGAGAAATCGAGAGAGATAAAGGAAGGAATATATTACTGGCTTGAAATTCCTCAAGGAACGACATTAGGGTTTGTGGGCAGAACTGAATCGGAAAAATCGATTTCAGTTTAAGATGAAAAAACACAATATTTTCTGTAACAATTTGTAGCAAACACACTGAAGAGAGAGGAATTGAATTTTGCCTCTTCTGTATCAAAATCTTTAAAAAAAAAAAAAACTAAAAAGTCATAAAGTTTAATCTATAAGTATAATAAGTATTAATCTATGATTATTTTTGTAAGAATCTTCATATATTTAAAAATCTTGATTACTTTTCTTGTAATGAACCACAAAGTACTAAGATATTTTATACATCCAATTAATTAAAAATCATCCTACATATTTTTTAAGTAATTATTGTATAAATAGCTAAAATGTATATTTGTATTTTTATTATATTAAAGTAATATAATTTTAAAGATATCATTTATAATTCTTTTTATTAAATAATTTTATTTCTATGAATAATTAGTTAAAATATATATAATTTTGTAAAGATTATAAATAAAGAGATATTATTTAATTATTTATTTTATTAAAAAAATATTTTATTTATTAAAGGATAAAATTATTTGATTAAAAGATGAAAAAAATGTCCTTAATAATTAATCTTTATACAATGGTATAAATGATAATGATTTATTACTTAATAAGATAAAAACCTCTTCGTAATAACAATCTAACAATGCTTTTATTAGTCTTATTGTTAATTTTATTAAAAATAAACAAAAAAAATTCGAAGAATACTATAATATAATTTTGATTTAAATATGGTTATAGTTATTGATAAATTATTATATTTCACTTTTTTGTCTCAATTTTTTTTAAATATTCACCCTGATGAAATTTTATTTTGTTTTTGAGTTTAGAGAGTATTTTGAGCACTAGTTTTTTTTTATCATAAAAAAATAAAAATTATTGTGAACAAAGAATATTTTTCAGGAATTGAACATAAAGCGACATAATTTAGTAATTTATTAGAGATCACAATATGCTTAATTGTAAATTTTTTTTCAAAAATTTTCTTAAAAATTAAATTAACTTTTATATATGTTATAGTCAAAAGAATTTTGATATAGTGTTTATGTTTTTTATTTTTATGAAAATTGGGGTGTTAAAAAATAAATAAAAAATACCAGGTTAGCCGAATGGACCCAGTTTTTTTTTTCTTTTTTTTAGGAAAAATCTTAATTAAAAGTCAATAGACAGAAATAAGCATAGTAAAATTCACAAACATAATTTCCAAAAACAAGATACCCAAAATGTGGATATGGATCTCAGCTCTAAATCACTTTATAGCATACAAGAGTAATTCAGATTTCAGAAAGGGAATCCTCTCCTACTGCACTTCTTTGATGACTCACCTAATCTCTTAACCTCTTTTGTCCTTCTATAGAAATCCATCAATTCATTGGCAACGTCCTCCCCATGACATTTGACAAACAAGTTCAAAAATCTCTTCTCTGACATCCTAAGTAGACTAACTATTGTTGGTCCTATGATCTGCCACTTTGAATCCATATCTTGAATCTTCAATGCTAGCAGAACTCTTGGCTTCAGAACAGTATCCACATTGGCATACAATAGATACGGCTGCTTCAGAACCATCTTAGCATCAAGCTTCATTGTGCCCAAAATGAAAGTCATGTTCCTCTGAACCTTGTCTGTGGATAATGTCAAAACATTAGGAGACCTCCCCACAAGACCAAATATCTCTTCTTCAGAAAACCCAAACTTTTCCAAATTCGCCACCTTCTCCCGGATAGTTTCCACGCGAGAGATTCCAATTAAAGTCACTACATATTTATACATCTTTGAATCCTTAGTAAGCCCAGTCTTGCTTAAATATTCCAGCTTCTCAGCATCAAAGGAAGTCCTTGAAATAACCGTGGGCCGCAAAAGCAGCATCTGAATCAAGTCCCCTTTCTTAACACCCAACTTCTCATAGAGCTCAACTGTGGCCTTAACATTAAAGCGACCATCTGATAGCAGCAATGAAGGGTTCCTTACAATGGCCTTCTGAAGCACTTCCCTGGACTCAAACAATGATGTAAGATGTTCAATCCTCTCCTCTAAATGAGAGTTAATCCGAGACCGGAAAAACCGTGGTCTACAATTGACAATCTTCACAAGTTCAGAAGCACGCAAGCCCAAATCACTAAGCAGGCAGAGTTTAGATTGCACCTGCGCGGGATCAGCATTGCGCAACGAGGGACAGCGCGAGAATATTCTCACCAAATCATGATCACTGCAACCCCATTTGGTCAAAAGTTCAGTAGCATCACTCCATTTGCTTTTATCATCTTCAACTTCAACCTTGGTTTGGGTGACGCAAATGGTCGAACAGGTGGTGGAAGTGAACACTCGCAGAGCTTTTATAACTGCTGAGTGTGGAAAAGGCTGAGAAATATTCGACCCAATTGCGAGAAACCGAAGCATGAGACTAAGACGTTGAAAAATTTGAAGACGAGGAACAATGACAGGGCTGAAATTGTGGGTTTTCCTTAATTTTTTCGATTTTACTTTAATCTTCTCCACAATCTCTGTACCACTCTCCTCATTTTTTTTCTACTCCAAGTTCATCAACCCCATGCCCAAACCCAAACCTCCCTCTGCCGCGATATAGCATCCCGATTTAGATTTACAACTGACCCAGCAATGTAGTATCAGCACATTACAAGGCAAACACAGCTACCTAAACCTTTTTAAAACACTTCCAAATAACGAAACATAACCTTATTCTTATCAAAAACCAAAAAAACGAAACAGTTAAAAAGCACTAGGAAGACCTTAATCCAAATGAAAACCAAAACCTCAGAGTGGTCGTGAACGCGGATGAAGTGGACGATGAGGGAGGTAGCAGAGATACACCACTGGTTCAGAATCAGGGCGGAACACAAAGAGAGTTTCAAAGCGTGAGTCGTTCATATTATATCCCGTGCTACTTTAACACCCCATTTTGCATCTCTGCACCACGTTTTTTTGAGAAAAGTTTGGGCCCATTCGGTTAGCCCTTTACACCTCCCTTTTTTCATATGTGCACCGCGTTTTAAAAGAAAGTCTGGACTCATTCTACTGGCGCAACTATTTCGCTACTTGTCCTCCCATTTTTGTTTATACACCCACTGGCTTTTTATTTTTTTAATAAAAATAAATAATAATAATAAAATAAATAATTTTAAATTCTTTTAAAATTTCTAAAAACAATATTAATGGCATCCTTTTCTATTCAACAACTTTTCCAAGAAACTAAAAACACACTTTTCTCCAAAACAAAAGTCACGCAAATCAAGAATATTAATCTAAAATAAAATAGTAAAATTTTAAAAATATAAAAATTTAAAAAATAAAAAACATCAACACAGTAACAAATAATTATTTCTTAAAAAACTATATAAACATATGGAAGGTAAGGTCACTCAAAATAAAAAAAAAAATCAAAAATAATTTAAAAAAATAAACATTCTAAAAAATTACCTTTATATGTTAATATCTTTATTGTACGATTTCCAACTCTGTTTTTTCATGAAGTTCCTCGTTCCATCGTGACTCCAATTATCACAATTATTATTAATTTAATAAAAGAACTATATTAACTCATTTTAAAAAAAGTTAAACTAAATTAAAAACTTTCAAAATAGTGGGTTAAAGTAAGGAAAAATGTAATAATAAAACTAAAATGACTATTTAATCTTAATTTTTTTAAATGAATATATATAAGATAATTATTCATTTTTATTGAAATATTAATTTTTATTGAAGAATAGTGCTATTAGAATCAGATGTGAGTTGAAGCTATAATTTAAATAAAAATAAATAAAAAAAGTATCATATAAGAAAAGATCAATTATTTCACTTTCATCTTCTTCCCTCTCATATTTGTTCTGTTAATCAAATCACTTGTTACTCTTGCACTTTTTCTTTACTAGAAACATAATTTTCAAATTAATTCTTATCAACTTTCACCAAACATAATCGGCATCGTTTCACAAATAAGCTTCTTCTTAGTTGCAAGTTTTCTGACTCAGTATGTGAAGGACACATACCAAACTTCAACATATATTCAAATTCTTTACAAATAAGTTAATTGCGTTTAAGAATACGAGCAAAGTATACAGCAAGAAAACTTGTAAATTTTTAATAGAAATAAAAAAAATATACAAACATAATTCTTCCTTTCCTATTGAGGTTTCTATACTTTTTTTTTTTCATTTCGTTTTAAACAAGTAAAACTTATATTTCTACTTTTCTACGTAGATTAAATTGATCAATTTGGTTTTTGTTATTTAAGTATTTTTAATGATATGATGTTGCTGTTAATTTCATATCTTTTTAACTTTAACTTATAGATTAATTAGTTACTTTTTTCTGTGATGTTCTTTAAGCATAGTTTGTTGATTAATTTATTTTTTTCCTTTTTTAAGAATGGGTTAAGAGAGAGTAAACACGAAAGGAAAAAGTTAATTGAAGAGAGGAAGTTGAAAATGGAAAAATCAAAGTAATAATCGTGTTGAAAATATTAAATAATAAAATATCTAACAACTTAGACAATTTTTTTTAGAAAAATTTAATTAAAAATATCTAAATTTATAAGGTACTAAAACTTAATTAAATTTTTATTCTTCAATAGATTTTATGAATCTTCTTCTATATGTATATAAGTAGATTTACTTTTCACTTGTAATAATACATGTTGAAAGTACATAAAAGTTGATTAAGTTTTTGTTTGTTTTTGAAGCTTAACAGCTTAAAAAAATATGAATAAAAGTTGGCACGTGAAGGATACATTCAACGGTTACTAATCCCTATTTGAATACGCGTTGGGGCGTGTTTGGATTAGGCTCCACCTATTTTTTCAATCATCTAGCAAATGCTGGAAAAGGTCTTCATGTTCCTACCCATTCTTGTCTTCACCTTCTTTGTCTATATTCTAACTTCTATTTTTCCAATCTCCTTTTTCTCCAACATTTTTTTCCTATACTATCATGATCCCTATTAATCTGTACATGACATATAATTGAATGTTATTAACTTTTATCATAAATTTAAAAATTAACTAGATGTATTGGTTGCGACCATAGAAGGATCATAGTTCTAAACCACCCAATAATTTCTTGTTTTAGCTGCTATAAACACAATAATTGAGTGAGTTTTACAATAGGAGTTTGAACTAGCAGAAGCTAGAGGACTAAAAATAATATTACACCTTGTGACAATTTCATCAAACAGCTGGCTTTTTCTACATGTAGAAGGTAATTAGATTTGTTTAACATGTATTTCTTGGCTAGTTTTTTCTGCAAACTTAAATAGAATAATAGTATGGAAAGAAGAGGAAACTTCTACACAAGTGAGCTGCACCAAAATGTGAAGATTTACTACAATGATGCAGAAGTCAAAAAGAAAAGACAAAACAAATATTTGATGTGTAAAAGTATCACAACATGTCAAATGTGGACACCAACAAAATTGTTCCTGTGAATCCATTCCAACGGGTGTGAACACCACTTTCAAGGTACTACATATCACATACCCTTCTTCTGTCTTCAAATACACTTCTCAACCTGCTGCTTCTGAAGTTGAGACTTGGCATTTTCTTCTATTTCTCTATTTCAGGTGTGTCTTTGCTTCTGAGAGTGCACTCTTAACCAAAATAAGGTGAGAACTTTATAGTTGGTTCATGCATTGAAAGGCATTTCCTGCATTGAGTTCATTACTCTTACTCCATGGTCTACTTGTAATCAGAGTTTTTTTTTCTCTTCTTTTTTCCTTGAGTCAATTCTTGAATGTTTCTTGTGTGAGCATCATTAAGTTGGCTTTGTTCTCCTTTCCATAGTTTGTAAGATCAGCATCTTTGTTTGGTGGTTCCATCTTTTGAGCATACTTCACTATCTTTTAACTTAAATCTAGTTTCTAGTGTAACATTAGGCTAATGTTTCACTACACATTTTGATAGTTGGTAATATTTGAGTATGTGACACTGCCATTGTTTGATAAGTGCTGTTGATGGTGGTTAATCAAGTTGTTTGGTTTGATTGTAGAATGAGTGCCTCTGAAGTAACAACTGAAGCAACACATGCTAATCTAAGGGATACACAGAGTGTGCTTCAGGTAGAAGCGGTTGCTTATTTGGAGTTAAACAGGGTTGATTATGCAGTTGAAAGAAAGAAATCACTGAGAGCTCGCTATTATTTTGGCATTATATTCTTGATAATGAATTTTATTGCCTGGTTTTTCCGTGACTATGGACAAGGTGTTCTACCATTTATTCATCGTAAGTCAATTTTCTGTCTATCCATTTCCATTTTCCAGTCTCATGCCATCAGAAACTTTGTATGGCACACTGTCCTTTCCCAAATTTTCACAGCAGAAACATCAGTTATAACTATATAATCTAGCTTGATTTCTTTTTATTGTAAAATGAAAATTGGAGGAAATTTTGTTCCGTAAAAATCAAGGGGAGTAAACGTTGGTTTGTAGGTTTTCTTTCTCATATGTTATTTAACTTTTTCATTTCTACTCATCGTAAGATTTAATCTAGTACTTGTATACTTAACGATCTTACCTCTGAAGTGAGAATCTTTCTTACTCTGCTTCAAGCAAAAGCATTTCTAAACAAGATTACTTTTTCACAAATGACCCTTTTCAGATCAGCAAATTTGTAATAGATAAGTTTACTCCTTTTGAAATGTGAATGAGCCTGGCCTCATACTCATTTTGATGCTATCATGTTTAAGTATTAATTGCTAAACTAAATAAATTAATACTTAAGATGGTGTCAATTTATGATATCATTAGACCATGTACAAATCACATGTTGTAATTTACTTTGTACCCTACAGCGATTTCCAATTTACAGATCCATAATGGTTGCCATATTTGGAAAGACAAGACAAGCAGATATGTGACTACAAAAACAATATAACTATTGGCTTGCATTGATGCTGAAACATTTTCTGAAAAAATAGACCAATTTTGCCTGCTGACAAACTTTGAGGTCATCAATTCAAGTGGTTAAACCATTTGTCATATGCTTTATCTAAGAATAAACCCATCTTCTATACCTTGGTAAACAATTCTAGATTCTCACTGAAATGATTAAGCTTGCATGCCTATAATGGATACTTCAAAGTTGATCACGAGGGTCATGACAAATGATTTTATATCTCCCAGAAAAATCTTAAACTAAATACGCTTCTTGTTGTTTAATCCAATTTCTTCATGATGAAGCTTTCAAAGTGGAAAAATAATCCATTAAACATTTTTCATTAAACTGTTCCAATTTCTACAGATATCAAAGTTTGTGGAAAAGAAGGAGAAGACTGTTTTCATGCAGTGGGAGTTCTTCGCGTGAGCTTAGGATGCTATGTATCTTTCAGTTATCAGAGTTTCAGCTCCATGACGAATCATTATATACTGCTATTGTATCTCTGGATATAACCCTCTAAACAAAGCAATTTTTATTCATTAACTTACTATATAGTAATCTTGTATCTTCTGCCAACATCCTTGAAATGCAACAGAATTTGCTAGAATGATGATGATTCATAACAAGAACTATCTTCCTTAACCATGAAATAGATATTTTTCTCAGTTATGTTTGTCACAACAGTGAAAACAAGAAAATTACATGAACTTCGGAATTTATGGCATTCTGGCCAGTGGGAAGTGAAGTCTATTATACTGCTTGTATCAATGGCACTCCCATTCTTCTTCCCTTCAGAACTTGTTCAAATATATGGTAAGTTTCTTGCTTTTTGATAATTTTGACCATCACACAGTACTAATAATAATGCTTCTAAGTAGCAATTATCATTCAAATAGCTTTGAGTACAACATTATTTTTCATTCATTGAAAACAGAACTCCTTTCTTTCTTTGCCTTTTCCTTAAGAATCTTAAGATACCTACAATCTTGCAGGTGAGGTTGCTCGTATTGGTGCAGGGTAAGCTTCAAATCTTTCACTTTTTTTTTTACCAATACAACATTGTTCATGCATGTGTTGGTTCATGCCCACAGAGTTTTTCTTCTTCTACAACTTGTGAGTGTCATCCAATTTATCACTTGGTGGAATAAGTACTGGACTCCAGAGGAAGAAAGGAAGCAGAGGTAGGTACACACTGTTGCAAAAATTCATAGCTAAACTTAAAAAATGAATTTTTACATGTTTTCAACACGATCTAGGTAGAGATTGGTAACTGGATATCTGCATCTAAAATTCTCAATAGGTACAATTTACAATTTATAGAATTGGTGTTTTTAATGGATACGTGGAGATGGAGATAACAAGAATGAATATCTTAATTACCCCTTGAATAAGAGATAGCCTATAATAGTGTGTTTTCACAGGTGCTCCTTTGGACTTTTGATGTCAACGTTGTTTTATGTTGCCTCTATATGTGGAATTGTGTATCTGTACACATCATATGCTCCAAAGGTTTCATGTTCTCTCAATCTATTTTTCATCACATGGACAGCAATTCTACTTGCTGCAATGATGGTTATTTCCTTACATTCAAAGGTACACTCCTACTGCTATTTCTAACAGTTTGCATTAGCAGCAAAAATCTGACTCTTCATGTTTCTAATTTCTTTCTTTATCCCTGAGATCATATAAGTTGGGCTTAAACATGTTTTTAATCTTTATATATATATGAGAATTTTTTTTGTGACAGAAAGCTGTCCTAATATTTTAATTTCCATTAAAATAATTAAAATGTATGGTTTATCATTTGTATGTTTCATTCTTACAGGTTAATAGAGGTCTTTTATCCTCAGGGATTATGGCTTCTTACATTGTTTTCCTTTGTTGGTGTGCACTGAGAAGGTCAGGATTCTGAACCATATTCTATAAGGGTTCTTTGTCTAACTTTGGACATTATATGCATGTCTATTTTGAATAGCTTTCAGTTTTTCACATCAAAATATGTTTATTCAGAATTAGTCCCTTTTGTAAAATATTTGATAAGGACTAAAGGTAAGTGATCTACATATTATAGAAACTAAATGAGGTTTAATGAAACGTACAAAACTTCTCTTTTATGTATCAAATGGTGAGTCACGTTAGCATATATTGTTTGGATGAAGATAGATCAAAATTTCCTTCTAACATGGAATGTAATATACTCAGCTGTGGCTGATTCATGATCATTAGTTTGATTTTGCTAAAGAGGGTTCAATTTGAATTATATATGTGCTAACTTAATTCATTGACAACTTCAAATCATATATTTTATTTGGAAATTCCTTCTAGAGATGGTATACTTATAAATCTCCATCATGGAGTTTCAGTGAACCTGCAACCGCAAGATGTGATACAGAGAATCAAGAGAAAGGAAACAGTGATTGGATAACTATAATTGTAAGTTTATCAGTCTATCTTCATTTTAAATTACTGTACATAAGTAGGTGCAGATATCATTTTATAACTTAGTTTTGTGAGGTTGAATTTGACTTAAAATTTATTTTTTAATATTATATCAGATCTTAACGAGGTGTTTGTTCTGTTCATTTTTTTTGTGTGTCTGTGTATTAGAATTAAAATGCACATTTTCTCTTACTATGGATGTTCCTTTACCTGAATGTTTTAGTCACTCTGTTACTTTGCATCATATATTATTTTCTTAACAGGGCTTCCTTATTGCCATATTTGCAATTGTAATAGCAGCCTTTTCCACAGGCATTGATTCCAAATCCTTTCAGGTGAATCATTCTTCTGAGTCTTCCCCCATTAAATTCAGAATATTTTTTTTAAAGAGTCAAGAGAAAATTATCCCTTCATAAGTGAAAAAGTTAGACTATAATCTTTTCATGGCTTTCTCAATATCCAAAACAGCATTATTCAATCAAAGCAAAGCCACTTTCTTATTGTGACAGATAGAAAAGATCAGTGTGATTGTGATGATTAAAATGATGTTTTTTCCCACATATTGAAGTGATTTTTTTTGGTCCTTTTCAGTTTTCAAAAGACAAAGTTGAACATGAAGATGATATTCCTTACAGTTATGGATTTTTTCATTTGGTATTGTCCTTAGGGGCAATGTACTTTGCAATGTTGTTCATCAGTTGGGATCTGAATAACTCAGCCAGGAAGTGAGGAACCTAATTCATCATATAGTCATTCTATGCTTTATGTATGATCATGATGATTTATGACATCTTACATCTTCTTCACTTTTATGAATCATGCACACATCAAACCACAAGGTGGAGCATTGATGTTGGCTGGATAAGTGCTTGGGTGAGAGTTATCAATGAGTGGTTTGCAGCAACAATTTATAGTAAGTGAATCACAATTATTGTACATGTATGTATAAAAACAGTGTTTTCCAAAACAGTCTAGTCTCGTATCAAATGAAAATCAGAAAGTTGAAAAACATATTTAGAAACCTAATATATTAAGGTTTTGAATATATTGTGATTTCTTTATCTAAATCGGACACTTTATTTTTATTTGATTTCTCCAATATTTTTTCTTTCAATATTTTTAATAAGAGGAGATGAAAAGTCTTGGATATTTATAAAAGAAAAGAAAAAAAATAAGAGTTTATTTATAAATAAAAAAATTCTTTGGAGAGTTAATATGACAATACTTTTACAAATTAAGCTATAAATAAACTAATTTTAGTTTATGAAAAAAAATATTTTTTCATTTTTCTTAATTCTTTTTTTCTTCTCTTAAAGTGTTTCTAAATAAGCTTATCTAATATAGACATTTCATAATTCACCTACCTTTCCAATTCATATATTAATTATTGGTTTCAATTTATTTGATTGAAACAGTATGGATGCTGATTTCCCCAGTTGTGAGACAGAACAAAATCATGGATAATGGTGGATCTGTGCAGGAGACAGTTGACTCGGTTATGCCATGATTAACAAACACAAAATTATCAACATTCTTACAGAAAAAAAAAATTCCCTTTTAAATTTTTCTATTCCTTAATAGTATTTTACTCTTCAACTCACTTCTTCTTTAATGGTTGAAGGGCAAAAAAGTGGAGATTGCAATAAAATGATAAAATGTTTTGCTTTTGGTGGTAGACTTGACATTTTCATATCTCACTTTGTGCTTATAGCCACAGTATTTAAATTCAAATCATGGTTATTACGGTTTATGATCTGATGTAATATAAGTTGTGATTGGTTTAGCTGTTGTTGACCACAAATTAATGGTTCAGTTGGCAGCAATTTGTATTAAGTGTTTGTTGACCTCATTATTTAAGTTTACATCAGGATTATGTTAAAAAGTGGTTGACAACTTCTTCTGGTATAAATTCTCCCAACAAGTATGCTTTTACATAGATTATAAAACCTATTTATTTACTTGGTAAAAATATGTATGAAACTTTTTTTCCTTGTAAGTAAAAAGTTTTTATTAAAGTTTAAAAGCATAAATAACTTTTGGATTAAAATATATAACAGATATTTGTTTTCAAAACCAGGAACTTTCCTTTTGAATTAGGTGTTTAATAAATGATAAAATTTTAACTTAAATTCTTGAAAAGAAATATTTACTTATTAGGTGTGTAATAATTTATAAAATTTTAACTTGAATTCTTGAAAAGAAATATTTGTTTATATTGTTGGCTCTTTCAGTGATCCTAAAATATTTTAAAGTTTTTTGTTTTGGTTGCTCAACTTAATTTTTATCATAACCACTAATATATAATGACATATAGTGATGATATTAGTAATAAAAGAAATTAAATACACATCATTTTTTAGTATTTTGGATAAACCTATCTTAAGTGAAACTAGACAATATCATATATCTAAAATCAACATTTTTAATTTATTAAGTATTCAACTTTTTAAAAAAATTATTGATACTAAAAAATAAATCAGTTATAAATTAGGGCTGGAGTTATTTGAGTGAAGTTTATATTTTTATGATGATTAAAGTTGCAAATCATGTACATATAATTTGCATAAAAATAGTTTAAAATATCGCTTAACAGAAAAAAAAAAAAAAAAAAAAAAGAAAATTTAAAAAATGCAAAAATTTGAAATTTTTAGGGAGAAAAATTTTAAACCTTAAAAAATTTTTTTAAAAAAAAATTTGATTTATTTTTTTTTTTTTTTTTTTTTTCCTTTTCGCAATTGTTTAAA
>Ga0099824_1003254_pt1 | contig 23753 bp, 20 predicted proteins | sample SiratrowhiteBW_FD_76837 | JGI IMG/M metagenome (GOLD analysis project Ga0099824, IMG submission 76837) | Root nodule microbial communities of legume samples collected from California, USA - Siratro white BW | ecosystem: Host-associated > Plants > Roots > Nodule | place: USA: California...
GTTTAAGGGACCTATTCACAAAAAAAACCTAATCCTTGCCTTTTGAACTCTTAATCAAAGTACAGAGGTGAAATGACTAAGATCTTGGTAAACCAGAAGAAAGAATCCAGTTGTTGAACTGGATCTTTGCCTGTGTTGGGTGAAAATGGAAAAGATTTAGGGTTTACTGTTGTGGTGGGTGAAAATGGTAAAGGTGTATAATGATATTTTAAAATACCAAAATCGTCATCACGTATTCAAGACATGTCATGTCACCATTGGCAAATGGGTGTAATTTTCATGCTGTTGTCAAAGACTTTCTTTTATTTTCAATATATGTTACACGAGTGCTGATACTTTACCTTACGTGGCATACAATCACTTAACAATAATGACATGTAAAAAATTGATTTTTTTTATTATTTAGTTTATGGGTCCAAGAGAGATGGAGAGTTGGTGATTAAAATTAGCATGAAACGTGTCTTTTCATTTTTCAATTTTTTTTTCTAGACAAGGACAATATAATAATTAAATATTATATATGTGAAAACTTTGGAAAAATACTTCAAAAATATAAAGATATTTTTATATTAAGTAAGTAATTATTATTAATAATATTATTATTTTATTTTTTAATATTAAATCATTTATTTAATATCTATTTATAAAAAATACATCAATAATTTTAAATTTACATATTTACTTTTTGCCACATTAACAATACTTTTTGCCACATATATAATTTGTTACACGTCATAATTGTCCACGGCTTGTGGAAGTATTTTTTTCCATGTTACATTAAGTGTGCCTTTCACCCTTGTGGAAGTATCTTTTATCCATGTTACATTAAGTGTGCCTTTCACATCTCCAAACCAAATAGACTTTGTTTATTTTGAAAACAATATCCTTAAAAGCATTAACGCGTGATTAATAACCGCTAAACATCCTTAAAAGCATTAACGCCTGATTAATAATTGCTCAACATCCTGATTAACTCATAAGAGCCATGAAAACAATTAACATTCACCTCTCCATTCGTAGACAAAAAGCAATGTGTAATGAGGGTGGGAAAGGAGAAACTAATGAATATATCACACCTCTCTAAGCTTCTGTATAATTCCCACCTGCTCTAAGTTTTTGAAACTAATGCAAAATCCCTCACTTTCAGATGGGAATACTGTGCCAGACTTGTGTAGGAGCGTTAGGCGCACATGTGGGTCAGACACTCGTGGCTTTAACGTGTGCCTGTACTTTATATAATAACTCTTGTATCTTTGTTCTACGTAGGGATGAAATACAACTTTCCTTTTCAATCTTCTAAGATGGTATCATGAACTAGTTTTTTTTTTTTTTTTTTTTTTTCTTTTTTTTTTTTTCTCTTTTTTTTTTTTATTTTTTTTTTTTTTTTTTTTTTTTTTTTTTTTTTTTTTTTCCATGTCCTCTTCTTCCTCTGTTCTTGTGCAACCTTCATTCTTTCCTATGTATATTTCTTCTTCCACTGTTCCCAACCACTTCACATGTGCTTGCATGGTACGTGGACTCAATCTTTCAAACTTTCTTGAAGGTAACAATGTTCCTCATCAATTTGTTGATGCTAAATCTGCACAAGTGAATAGTGTCAACCCCAAATATCTTCAATATGATCAGCAAGACCAACTCACATTGGTGTGACTTCTTTCTTCTATTACGACACCTATCTTAACAAAAATGGCAGATCTTCAAACCTTCACTCAAACTTGGCAGCTTCTCATCACACGATTTTCTTGATTGTGGTCCAAAATCAAGAAATTCAAGATTCAAGTGAAAGCTCAAAAAAGGATCGTTTCAAACAGAAATCTGGACATCAAGAAGACGGTGGATATGGGTGTGCCTTTCTCGTCTAAAGAACACATCGATAGTTTGTTGAATGATTACAATTCGTTGTTTGTTACTATTCTTACATCTAGAATAGATCTTACAAGGTTGATGAGATTGAGGTTCTTGGAAGAAGAACTAATAGAAAAACATAAGTTTTCAAACTCTTCTATCATTATTGTTAACAAGATTGGTACTAAATTTACTTTGGTCCTTTAATCTCAAATATGATAATCTACTTTGCATAAGATAATCACAGGATATCAACCAAACTTGTTTTAAGGAAAATTAACGATGATCTTTATGTTTTTTCTACTTTTTATCATTCAAACAATTTCAATGTAAATTCAGTTTCTTTATATACTACAAATAATAATTTACTTTTGTGGCATTTTAGACCAAGACATGCGTATACTGTGCTCCAGATTCTAAAAGAATGCAATATACATTGTTATAAGGAAAATAAATTTTGTGACTCGTGCTATAGGCAAAGTTCAATAATTACCGTTTTCTTCTTCATTCACCGTGTACACTAAACTTTTATAATTGGTCTATGTAGATATTATTTTTTAGGTGTCGTTTATATTATATTACAACAACGGAATGTTTTACTTGAAATGGTCACTTTATTTAAATATATAAACACTTAACTAGTGTCATATCATATGTGTCAAAATTAATGTTTTTTAATTTTAAAAGAACTATAATTCTTTTTACAAGGAATCAAAACAAAAATTCACTCATTTTACACGGGACTTCAAAACATATATTCAAGTTAAGAACAATATATCTCATAAAAAAATTATTAAAAAGAAATATTAATAAATTGATTAAGCATAAAAAGAGAATAATTCTAAAAAGATAAAAGCACAATCACGAATTTAAAATGAACATTTCCATGTCTGTTAGGAAGTTATGAAAATATATTATTGGTTATTTTTTTCCAGGAAAATTAAGCCTTCACATTTTAAACTACTTTTATTCTAAAGAAAAGGAGGGTGAGTATCCCGTATTCCCACAAAAATGAGAAGTCACTGACTTCAATAACTACCTATATATTCCCACTACATTCTTTTATCTTTCTTTTTTTCATTTTTAAATGAAATTAATTTTAACTTTTTTAATAAAATTATTAAATACTACCGAACATGTTTTCGAGAATATCATTTCTAAATTTAATATTCCACAAAATATTATTCCTCAGAATACAAAATTTACTACTTATAAAATGTATATACAAGAGCATCTTGCCATTATAACGTGTTGAAAAAACCATTGGCAAACCCTATCTTCACAATGGTAGCCAATGTAAAAATAAAGTGGGGGTATCTGCTATATATCTAAGTTGTGTAATCTCAATGTACAAGCTGTACAGTAATTATACAAGTTTTTCTCCCAAGGGTTAATGCATATCTGTTCTTCACTCTCACATGCATCACAGAGCCTTTTGATCAAGCCTCTCATTCCAGTTTAGGCAGCGAATCAAGCTATGGAACCAATCACCCGTTTGGTCAAACTTGTTAACAGTTGGAAGGGGATGTTGACTCATAGATATTCGGACAGAATCACCTCGCGAGAGTTGCTGCCTTCTCTTCCCATCAAATGAAACCCATGCATTACTTCTTGCATCTTCCGGAATCTGTTATGAATAAACCCTATTTAAGTATGCAACTCACATCCTTTTACCTAACCTTAATTTATTAAACACAAATGAACACGGAACTCTATTCACCAAGCCGGTGATGCAACTCAACTTAGCTCAAAAAGGGAAAACATTTGACATTGGAGACACATCATAAGCCATGAAATAACAATATCCAATATGATTCTGTTAGGAGGGAGAGGAAGATTAACTTCACCTTTAATTCTAATTGTGCAGAATCTGGAAGTATAACTGGCCTAAAGGAGAGTGAATGTGGACAGATTGGAGTAAATAATATGCAAGGAACATTTGGATGGACCTGCAAGTATTCTTCTGATATTAGATTAAAACATCAAGGAAAACAATTAGAATTCCAGTATAAACTAAAACTGGTCCATATATTGCACTGATATAGGAACACCATACCATTAGAAGATGTACATATATCACGTTTGAGAAGTTCTATGACAAAAGCGTACAAGATGACTTCTATGTTTCTGATAGTGGGCCTCCCACTATACAAACTCATCACTGGAATCCATATGGCTTAAAGACTACATTTGACCTACCATGAGCTGTCTCTGCTTCTGTTAGATTAATTAATAGGAGCCATACCTGTACTGTTTCTTGTAATTTTGGTCCTTTTAAGACCAACACCATGAATAAAAAAGGCAAAGAAGAAAGTTATTAAGATTTTTTCAGTTTTATTCTTTATTTTTCCCTTCCTTTGTTGAGTTTTTCGTACCATGCTTTCATTGACCTACCTCCACGGTCCTAAACCAAATAAAGACATGGAAGGGACCCTCCAGATTATCCTGGACAAATTAGTCAATCTGCAAACGTAATTCAATGCGGACCGCAACCTAAATGAAAATGCCATACAGCCTTTCAAATTTCAATCCGCCATGGAAGCTCATCAATCTTACCCGGAGGTTAGAAACGACCAACTTCAACATGTTCTCACATCCCTCGTGGATACCCTCACCCATTCCGAACCTTTTTCTATAGACAACAAAGCCATAAACCATTCCGTTACCTTACCCTTTCAAACATTTACCTCTTCGTCTGGCCAAGTCCCTTTTCAACCAGTATTTAATGGTGCCACCACCACCACTACTACAACCACACACAACCTTGCATCTCTTTCACCACCCCATCCCCCACCTTTCCGTTTTCCTAAACTTCAACTACCCTTTTTTGAAGGCATAAATCCTTTAGATTGGTTGTTTCAAGGTACTTCCATTCTTACCAAATTTCTTGGGAGTCCCGCCTCCACATGGCTTCTTTCTTCATGCGTGGGGATACTTAAGGTGGTTTAAGTGCATGTGCCAAAATCACCAATTACGTAGTTGCCCTACTTTTGGAAAGGCTTTAGAAATACGTTTGGCTCATCAACATATGCTAACCACCAAGCAGATCTCTTCAAGCTTTGCCAATGTGTTCGAGTCTTTCATTACCAAGCTATCTATGGAAGATTATGCAATAGGGTCATCGGGTTTAGATCAGAAGGGATCCTCAACTGTTTAATTTCCAGCTTCGTTCTCGAGATATGCAGGGAACTTGCAATACCACAACCAACATCTATCTCTCAAGCACTTCGTCTCGCTAAGTTAGTGGAGTCCAAAATCCAAGACTCTAAACCCAAATCCTCACACCATTTTCCTTACCTCCCACAACCATCACAAAACCTTTTACCACCAGCCGTCCCAACCAATTCCAACCCACAACTTGCCCCCATTTCTATCATACCCAAAAACAAAAATTACCTCAACCAAACTCCAACGATGTAGGGCAGCTTGCCTTTGTTACATTGTGATGAAAAATTCTATCCTGGTCATAAGTGTACGTACCGTCGTCCTCTTGTTGGGAGATGATTCCATTCCACAACCAAACACAACCTCCACCCAAACAACCTCATCACCACTGAACCGATACATTTCCATTTATCCTTCCAAGCCATCATTGACACGCCATCTTGAAACACCTTTCAGATTTCAAGGTCACATTACACATCTACCCGTAACCATTTTGGTAGCCATGGCTAACTCCTGCAATATCCTACAACCCAAGTTGACATCCCATCCCACTTACACCTATGCGTCATCCCCACCACCCCATTCTTTGTAATGGTTGCAATGGAGAGGGCATTCAATGCTCTTGCTACCCCCATGTCACCCTCTCCATCCAGTCCCACCTGTTTAATACCATTTTGCCTTATCCCCATTGAAGGGGATGTGTTGTTTTAGGCATGCATTAGTAAGATCCTTAAGCCCAATGACGAGTGATGTTTCTACCCCTATGCTTTCCAGGTATAACAACTGTCCTATCACCCTTTTTTGGTCTTCCTCCACCACTCCTTACTTCATTCCACCAATCTCTCAGTTCATACACACTGACTTTATTGCCTTTCTCCACTAGTTCACCTATCACCACCTTGAAAATGAAAAAGTTTCTCCGTAGCCCCTTCCCACTACCAACCTCGTTATCAATACCCTTATTTAGGAATTTCAATATCTTTTTTCCACACCTTGTGGCCTACCCCAAAATTCCCCCACAACCACCATATTCCCATATTACCTAATTTGCCTTGGTCAACTTAAGCCCCCACATCCATATGCCCATAAACAAACAATGACATCCTGGTCACCAGTATGTTAAAAGAGAGTATTATCCAACCAACCAGGGCTCCCTTTTCCTCTCTAATGATACTAAAAAAAGGCCGCTCATGGCTTTTTTGTGTTGATTCCATTTTCCGATTCCCACACTAAAAGAATTGTTTGATGAATTCACTGTTGCTAAGTTGTTTACTAAACTAGACCTTTGTTCTTGTTAGCATCTATTAGAAATCCTGCGTCCACTAGGGATATGATCAAATTATAGCATATAAATGCATGCAAGACTCACGTTACAAGCTAATTTTGTGAAGATAAGTTAAACTTATTTTTAAGATGACATCAAAACTTATTTTAACAAGGTTTGTTAGGTCTATCCTCCAACCCAATAACAAAGCCCAATCTGTATTCCCTACCACCCAACACCAACAAAGCCCAAACCACACCAACATCCACATCACGACAAATATACAAACTCATCAACATGCCCACTAGAAAGATTAACAAATCCACATGGCTCAAAGACTATATTCGACCTACCATGAGCTGTTATGAGTTGTCTCTACTAAGTGTATTTTCTGTTAGAATAATTAACATGTGTCAAACATGTACTAATTTCTCGTAATTTTGGTCCTTTCAAGACCAGCACCATGAATGAAAGAGGCAGAGAAGAAAGTTATTGAGCTTTTTTAGTTTTATTCTTTACCCTTTCCTTTGCTGATTTCTTCATATCAATTTCTATACTAATCCAAACTTTGTCAATAATTCTTCATCCATTGTCTTGAAGAGGAACAAGTGTTTACTTCATGACTTCTAAGGAATGATTTACTCTTACCACATGTATTCAGTACTCCTAGTTGACATGTACGATAAGCTACAATTCAAGTGTAAATTAAAGTGTATTATCTTTAGGGGATAAGGTAAATGTAAGCATAGCATGGAACCTATTTTTTTACGAAAGCAAGGAATAAAAGGAAAACACTATTTAAGGGACAATTTGAAAGAAGAAAATAAAATACACATAAAAGTTTTTAGATATCGTACGATGTGACTCATTGTGCATTGTCTTCCAACATTTGCCAAATAGGAAAAAGAGAATTTAAAATCGAACAATTTTACTACCACCTTGTTACATTATAAAGAATCTCATGCAGTTATCTTTCAAGTTAAATTGTAATTTTAGTCCCCTTTAAACTCCAAATCCCTGATTTTGGTCACCTATTTTTTTTTTTCCTGCACTTTTACTCTCCACATTTTAAAAAATGTGCTATTTCTATCTAATCCTCAAATTTGCACATGTTTTATTTGTTTTTTATTTTGGTTCAGTAGAACCCCTTAGGTTAAGATTTCATCTAAGATACCAAAAAACTAAATTAATTAAAATATAAAAAAATAAAAGTAATAAATGTATGTGAAGTTGAAAATTAGACAAACATTGTATTCTAAAATCTGCTGACATAAATCGCAAGAAATAAAATAGGAAAACCAAGATCGCGAATAAGAAATTAAATGGGATTAAAAATGTAATTTAACCTTAGGTTTCCACCTACAGTGCAAAGCTGTAAAATATGGAACACACAAAGCAATACTCAAAGTCTACCACTCGTGAAGAGAAAGCATCCCAGAGAAGCTTTGGTCAAAAGCAAGAATATCAAATCAACATATCTAATAATTCCATTGTGAGTAAAAGTGTAAAACTCTCACAAGCTTACCATGGAACCTCCAGCAGCAGTAGAATATGCAGTACTTCCCGTTGGGGTGGCCACGATGACTCCATCACCTTGTACCTGAAATGCATGACATTCATCATACAGAAGGTATGCCACTGCTTAATAAAAGTGATTTGAGATGTGAAATTTGAAATATTTACTATTCCCATCATGGAATATGTTACAATTATAAAAATAAGGAATTGATGCTACATAATGATGAATATATAGATTATGTAGGTATTATTAGGAATGTTTTTATTTATTCACGTGTCATATCTTTGTCATTAAAGGATATCAAATCTCCTCTATTTATTGTATTGATTCTATTTTCTCAATATACACAAGTATCCGTGCTGTATCAGAAGCACCTGGTTTTAGCTCAACGTTTCTCTCTTTCCAAGAGTTTAACAAAATATAGAAGAAAATGAACAGATATTGAGAAGGCATATTATGGTGACTGAATAAAACTCACTTTGGTTATAAGTCGATCATGTTCGTAGCATTCAATCTTTGAAAGGTATGGATTGGACCCCCGATCAACAACAACCTCATTGAGTATGTCAAATACTTTCCCTGGCATCGCTTTACCTTTACGGAAAATTTCACATCGGAGACGCATTCTGAGAGTAATATACACACCATCTCGCATATTATTTCCATGGATAACTTGTCGTAAGTCTTGCTTGTAATCTTCAAACTGCAGACAGAGTAGTACAAAACTCAAAAAATGGAAATAAAGCTATATATACACACATAGTAATAAATTATGAATTTGAAATGCTTACATCATGAGAAGTTAGAAAACCAAGGGAGCCTAGGTTAAATGACACAATAGGGGGAACCGCTTCTCTGAATAGATTTGATGCATGCAGTATAACGCCATCTCCACCCAAGCATGCCACAAAATCTACTTGTTCATGTAGATTACTGAATCAAACACACTTTATATGTTAAACAAAAAAGAATGAAAGCAACACTTTTTTAGGAACAGAAAAAGCTGCTCTGAAGCTATTCACATAAATTTACAAATGCCAGCACCTGGTATCTTGACTGTAGAAGGTCTGAACAAATCCAAAGCCTGGAATTCTAGCAAATATGTCATGCACATCAGGTTCCACAAGAACATTCATTTTCTCTTGGCGATGAAGAAAAGAAGCAACCTGCAGATTAAATATAAAAACTATTGAGAATGTATGTAGTGAAATTATTTAGAGAAGTTCATAATAAATACTTCCAATTAACATTTGAGTTAAAAACAGACCAAATGCTCTTTATACTATTCAAAGCTCAAAACTACTCCAGTCTCATGTTCCCTAACAGATTTTATTCCTAAATTCCTCCAAGTCTTTTATTAGACAAGGAAGTAGAATTAATGTCCTTTTTGGTCCATTCTTTATTATTGAAAATCTAGATCATGCCATCCCCAAAACATTGCGGAGCAAAAATTTCAGTATCCTATTTTCTATATTTTACATCTAAATGTTGAGAAAGCAACACTTTAACCAATATTTTTCATCTATCCAATTTTCCATATTCGAAAAATCCTTCGAAATTTAATCCAAGAAAGGGACAAAAAAATGTTATAGCTTTGGATTTTACAATTATCTTAATCATTATCAAGGAATTCAAAATATTTGATGCTTGAATGATTAATAAATAATAAAAATCTATCAATCATAAATAATCGGTTATTATAACAAGCACAATAAAAGAACTCAACCTTAAATGAGTCCAAATCTTAAATGAAATCTCATACAACACGGACTTTTAATGAAAACCCATACAAAAATTCATAAATATCCGTTACCTAATTATATAATTGCAAAATAATATGAAAAATATTTATATAATGGTAAAGGATTATACATAAAATACTAAAACAATATAATCTACAACTATATAACATTTTTCTATATTTTATTACAGGAACTATTAAATAGTCAAGGCAAGGAGTAATTCTCAAGCGAGGCTTGTTTCTTTAAATAAGTTTCATCGCTATCTTAAATCAATTTATTTACTACATGAGACAGACCAAGCACAAGCCTTTTGCTAAAAAGCTAAGCACAACCACAATCCAACAACTATGGTTCTTTAGATTAATGGTGGAGATGTGTATATAAGGTTTATCAAAGATACAATAGAACTGCAGGCATAGAAGATGGAAAACAATGCCAATGATTATCATGTTCAATATTAAATCTTTTTGCAAAAATATTTTTATAAACTCTAACATGAAGACCATTTCTTTGAACCACTTTCATGCTTTTTGGAGTCTAAGAAAATCCTTACCATTTTTGCTTCTTCCATTAGTTCATCCCCAAGTTTTTTCAACAACAATACATTCTTCGGCATGGACTTCCACATAAGCATCTGCTGCTGAGTGCTAGGATGAGTGAAAGCCAAAGAAGATTCAGTCACTTTTTCTCTGGTACAAGAAAATCCATCTGTTCGAACTAGGAACATCTCAGCCTTCTTTCTTGATTGCACTCTTACAACTCCTGTTGAAGAAGCACACATATCTCCTTCAATGGATCCCAAGTCATCATCATTTAAGGCTAACCTATCTTTAACCATATGATCTTCAATCCTTTGAGAGTTAGCAGTGACATTATTAAAATCATTTTTCCCAATGTTGGAACCGTTGCCATTAGTCATGTATTCATGTTCACTAAATCCATTTACTGTTGTCCTAACAGAACTAGAAGTGCTCCCGTTCACTAAGTTCCAATTGCCATCAACTGTAATCTGGGACTCTCTAGATGGATAGTTCACATGGGCTGATCCATTTGAACTTTCTGGTCCTACTGTTTTAGGTATGGGATTATCACTACTGCTGACACCCACACCTCCCTCTAACCTTGTGATATTCATGTTCCTTGGTTGCAGAGAGAATTCCAACCTTCTACTTTTATAATTGACATAAGATGGTGGTGAGATCTTCCGGCTTCCCAAAAATTTTGACATCTCTCTTTTGGAAAAAATATCACAAGGAGGAACTTGAGATTTTAAAGGGTTAATTTTGCTGAAGTCAGTTGAAAAAGATCCATCCTCATTAGCAGGCGTGGCTTCTGATAATTCCTTATTATCAGTAGAAACTTCACTCAAGGCTGTAGTACCTTGTGCCTTACCATTATACTTCTTTTGAGAGGTACTTCTGTCAAATGTTCCAACAGAACTGTGTGTTGAGTCCAAATTCTCTGTAAATGAATTGAAATCCTTTTCCAGGGAGGATCTCTCTGCAGTCATTGAAGAATCCCGAAGTTTAGCAGATTCATTTGTATAACGTGATAACATGTCATAGGGTGTAACCGGTGGATTAGAAACAATTTGCGATGAAGATCGAGTCATGTACTGCCTCCATCGAGAGACCATGGCAGATGTTCTTAAAACTCCTTCCTTGCTGTGAAGATAGACAGGCCTTTTGCTGCAATCTGAAACATAAGACGCAAACCTCACTACCTGTTCCATTGTAGGTGCAGTCCTAGCTTCAACTGGGATTTTTACCAATTCAATTCTTCCAGATGAAATAGCATCATGTAAAGCCGCTTGATAGAAGTTGTCTTTTACAGTCTCTGCTCTGAGATCTATAATGGTTTTATATCCTTTATCCAGTAACCACTTCAGGCCTTCTTCTGTTACCTGACCACCACTCCAAAACACTGCTTCTGAGTCGTTGGTTTCCATGTCCTCTTTAGAAGCAGATAAATATACAGGATTCCAATTTGAAAATAGTGTGTGACAAGGAAAACCCTCCCCACGAGGAAAACCAGAATCATAGCAGACATTCTTCAGTCTTTGAAGTTTCCTCCATACATTTAAGCTTCGATCATCATCAAGTATTAAATAGTTTTCGAGAGCTACATGCAAGCTTTCAGCACACCTTTTCATCTCACTCCTAAAAAGGGCAAGTGGGGGGAGCTTATCCTCTGTTGTGCTAACATCTGCAGCACGAAAGGAATTCATAATTGAGGATCTTCCAGAAAGAATATCCTCCCTTCCTTTGTTCACAAGGGATACCATGCATCCAAGGACAGAAACTATTTTATCTTCTAGTTGAGGTTTCTCATCTGATGGAACCTCATATGAAACACTACACTCACCAGTCAACGGGTTACATAATGCATCCATTAATGCAGAATGAAGCCTTTCTCAATTCCTAAAGATCCTACAAAATGCCTCGACTTCAGCAATATCACCTGGAACTGGACCCATCCAAGACAACCGTGATGTATCATTGGATTGGAAGGAATTCAAATTCTATAAAGAAAAGTATCAAAAACAAATTTGAAAGATGGATGTCAGTCCATGACATGAATAACAGGAGTTAAATTATTAATGCATGTAAACTGAAATATTAAACAAAAGAGAAAACGAAGAAGAACAAGATGACGGACACCAACAATATGCTAAAGCACACATTCAAAATTAATAAAAAAAAGGACCTCAAAAATGAATTGAACAGTCGTTTTAGATTTTGAGCAAGGCAGTGTACAATGACCCTCATATACGTGTATGAGGAGTTTTTTGACATTGGGGTACATAATTTAGTTTTAGATTTTGGGTACACAATCAATTCTACCATGAGTAGTGTTGATTTTCAGAGAAATAAAATTGTAATTTTCAGTTGACAAGAATTGATTTTATATGTGAAACCTACAAAAAATACTATATTTTACACTGCTAAAGCTATAATACTTTACTATCCGAACAAAATAAATTCTGGTACATGGTATTTAGTTAGAAGAAAATGGAAGGAAGAAGAAGGGAGGAGTTTTTTCATACCTTTCCTGTTTGATTCAATTATCAGGAAGCGGGAGGGGAGCAAAATTTACTGGACAATTTACAAGAGAGGTGATTTAAAACATTTCAAGTGTATAAAAAAAATAGTTTTATTTATATTTTGAAATCTAAAATTATAAAAGTATGACAGTAAATTAGTTTTTTAAACCTTTTATTTTCTCTTTGTGAACCAAACAAGAAAATGACTACTTTGTCTCCCCGCCTCTTAACTAAACAGGATATCTAATCAAAATCTCCCTTCTTCCTTCCATCTCGTCTCCCTCCCCTAAACTCACTTTTAAAAACTCACTTCCAAAAGCAAATCGATTCTTTCAAAACCAATTCTTTAACAGATTTCAAAATTAATTCTATTAAAATTTAAAACAAACACACTGTTTATTACATGTGAACCAACAAAAAAGCAAAAATGGGCTCCATATCTAAGCTTCTCATACACACCCCTGATTTAAAAAACTAAACTAAACTCAGATACAGTTCCCTAACTGTTTAGGTAATGTTCTCCCTGATGGTTTATCGAAAACAACACCAGAAAATTTCACATACATATGTTTTGTCATTTCCTAGAACATACATTTCAAAAACAGGATAATCCAATCCAGATCGATTTCGTAGCTAATATCACACCGAACAATAATTAACAAAATCATAGTATTATTTAAACTCCCCAACAAGTAGAAAGCATCATCTACCCTCAAATACACTCTCACATCAAACACAATATTTTACATAAAATCTGGGCCTTAATCCACATAAAAAATAAAAAGAAAACTTGTCTGACAACATATTATGTGTACCAGACATGACGAATAAAAAATTCATACAATAAAATAATTTCAAAAGGACATTTCCACTCACATCACCATTATTTTAATTAACTTTCTTATGACCATTATCAAATTACAGTACTCGCGTCAGAATTAGTAATTGAAGTAAATAAACTTAAAAAAATAAGTTAACACTAGTGTATCATAAGCTGAAAAAAGAAAAAAAGTTGCAAAAGAGAAAAGATACGAACCGGAGAGTCGAGACCGAAACTGAAGGAAAAGGAATTAGAGAGTTGGGCGCTGATGACCAAGTTGAAGTGTCTACGAAGCCTTCTTCCCTTCCTTTGAAACTCCAGGCCCAAGCCCAGGCCCAAGAACGATGGAGGAGGCTTGAAGAAACACTGGTACGAAGGTGACAGAGCCGCGGCCATGTCCGCCGAGAATGCCATGTCGATGCATGCTACCATCGGAGTTTGCCACGACCTTCCAAAATAAGAATATTGTATATTTTTCTATAATAATTAAAATATAAAAAAATCTGTTCCTTGATTTTTTTTTTTTATTATTTTTTATTGATATTTGCATGTGAGAAAAGAGATAATGCGAAGGAAAATTAAAAAAAAAATGTGGCTGGAAAAGGGAGGAGGATAATAATAATTTTGGTGGACGAGGGAACTCTATGGACATTTGCCCTTTTTGCCCGAATCTTGATGTGATTGGTGTTTATTATTGGATTTTACTTTTTTTTTTTTTTTTCATTTTATCCATTTTTCTTTCTCAGATTTGATGATTTCATTGGTCCAGGTCATGGGGCAACCTCTATTTTATCTAAAGAGCTTTTTCATACGTCTTCCTACTTTCTTCTTCATAAAAAAGGTAAAAATCCTATTTTATTTATTTTTTATGTTATTCTTCTTCTCTGTCACACCTTTCTTCACTTTTTTATATTCTAAAAATTAAAATATAAAAAATTATATAATTTAAAATATAAACTTATATTTTAAATTAAATAATTCAAAATATAAATATTTTTTATTTTAAATATAATTTAAAATAAAAAATAATATTTAAATTATATAATTTTAAATAATTTTAAAATGATATTTTAACTTTTTTAAAATTATGTGGGTAAAAAGAAAGTGTAGAGATGAAAAAAAAATCTGTTAACTCACTCTTACTTTATTATATATAAAGAAATTGTAGAATTAACAGTATTTTTTTTTCTACTTTGGATTGATTTTTATAGGTTAATTAGTTTATACATTTTAAAAAAAAAAAATGAGTATTGCCTTGTAGTTTTAATGGTTTGTATTTACCCCGTACGTTTGCGAACAAAATTATAGAATATGTTTGACGATATTTTTTTATAAGAATTTACAAGAAAGAAAAATATAAAAAAATAATCTTTTGTAAACTAATATTTAAAATTATTTTATATAATTCTTAAAAATTTACTTCTAACTTATATTTAAACTAATTTAAATTTATGAAGAAGTTGAATTTATTTTTTATTAATATTTTTTATCCTAATATTCGTTATAAAGAAATTTATATTTGCTCACTTATCTAGTGAAAGGTTGTATTTTTTCTTTCTTGAAGTGTATAAATGCAAAAACCTTGAAGAGTATATAATATATCATCCTTTTGTTTGTTTCTAACATTGTTGATTCATTTTAATCAATTCTTAACATGTATAGTTATTTCTAAAACCATTAAATTCTTTATATAGGAGGTTAAATATGTTGAGGGATGACCTAGGTCTAGCCGCCTATTAAAGGAGGTGAAGCCAACATATATAAGGAGACAATTCTTTATTTTTTGATTTAGGGATTTAGTTCGTTTCCCTTTGAAAAAACTGGTTCTGTATTTATTTTTCAGTAATTACGTTATGTTTTTGTTTCAATTCAATTATGTTTCTTGTTTCAATTCCGTTTTGCGTTTAATCTCCATTTGCTTCATTCAAATTTAATAGAACGTTAATTTATAAGGTTATTCTTTTGATTTAGATTACAAGGAAGCTTTGAGGTTGCTCTTGCATTGTTTTTGCTCTCTTCTGTTAGCATCAAGGTTGCTAAGTGATTTGATGAAGCCAACATTATGATGAAACCTACATGGAGCAAAATTTGCAAAGTAGGATTACTTGAAGCCATCATGGAGCTTGGTGGAACTTTTGGTCTAAAAGTTAGGTTGGGTGTGTGTGAGTGTGGTTTTGGTTCAAAACCATGTTGCATGATATTCACTTAAGATGAGCTCGAAGATTCATAATGATTAAAAAAATAATAAAAGTGGATAAATGATTTTGAAAAACAATTTTGAGATCAAAACCAGTAAATTGTTTTTATCCAAACTTAACTTGCTGGATTTTTCTGTGTTAGAGAAAAACAATCGATTGAATGATTAAAACAATCGTTTGAATTTTTGTCTGTTATAAACTAGTTTTCTATAAAGGGTGATGTGCGGTTTGGAACTTACGAAAAACATTTTGAGCAATCAATTTTGTGATTTTCCAAGAGAGAAAAAGTGTCCTTAATGTGAGAACAAGGTTTGACATTGATTTGCGATTAACAAGACATCAAGAATTTGAATCTTGGAGCTTGGTCTTAAGTGGGTTTCGTGCAAACTGGTTTTGCACCAAAGCTAAGTCTTCTACACTGTTCTTCATCCTTTTGTGATCTATAGTGTGTAGAAGTACTGGTGTTTTGTTACTGCATTACGATCATTTGTATTGAGAACTACTTGGTTACATTTTACAGTGGGTTTAGTAATTTGTAACTACGGTTTTGTACCCATATAACATAGTCTGTGTTAGTGGGTTGGTGCAGTAATTTTCTGCATTGTTTTCACAAGTGCTGCAGGGTGTAGTAGGTTGTGTGCTACGGGGTGCAGTGTAGACTTACAGGGAGCAAGGTTGTTGTGTGCTGTGGTGTGCAGTGCTGTCTTGCGGGGAGCAAGAACCTTTGAATTGTATTAAACTTATCTTTTGATCTTTTTAGTGAAACTCTTTGCTTGTTGGCAAAAGACTGGACGTAGCCCTTGAGGAAAGGTGAACATGTATAAATCTTGGTGTTCTTGATCTCTCTTTCTCTCTTCTTGAACACTTTATTACTTGCTGTCGCACACTCATTTCAATTGTTCATTGCACTTAATTGATTGTTCTTTCTACTGGTGTTATTGTGTTCTCTGAAACTGTTTTCACATCTGTTCTTGATTCTGGTTGAGTGTTTTCAGTTAACTGTGATTTTTGTATATTTGTTTATATTTCTGAAAACCTGTTTTCTTGAAGATTTTGTTACTTTTGGTTTAGTCTATTAATTCTGGATTGTATTGTTGTGTGAGTGATTTCCAGTAAATTGTGTTTACTGTTTATTTGATTGTCACTGGACTTAAATTGTGTTCTTTATTCAGTTTTCTATTAATCTGAGTGTTCTTGTCAATTCTAATTGTGTTTATTAATTGACTAGTTCTTTTCTGATTTGTGTTTCACTCTGATTTCAGTATATTGTTTCTAGTTTTACTTAACTATTTTATGGATAATCTGAACTGCTTTGTGATTCCAATTTACTGCTTCTGCATCTGATTTAATTGTGTTATTGTTGAATATTGTTCTGTGTGTGTCTTCAGTTGATTGTTTGTGATCTGAAATACATTGACTTTTGTTGTGTAATTCAAAATAACCATTTTAATTGTTTCAATTGGGAACTTTCATTTTATACTTTAAATACTTTCAATTTTTGTGAAAATTTTTGAAAGTTCAATTCACCCCCTCTTGAACTCAGCCTAAACTTGTTTTTCAATTGGTATCAGAGGTAGGGCTTGAATCCTAGTCAAGTTTTTCGATCAATGGCTGAGAATAAACCACCTTTTACTGAGGGAGCCTCTATACACAGGCCACCTATGTTTTCTGGGGTGAACTACCAGTTTTGGAAAGTTAGAATGAAAATCTTCATTGAATCCATTGATCGTGATATTTAGAATGTTATAGTAAATGGTCCTTATATTCCTATGTCTGTTGTGAATGGTGTGCCTGTTGAGAAATCTTGTGATGAGTTGACTGATGTAGAGAATAAGAGAGTGCAATATGTTTGTGTTATGAAAAATATAATAACCTCTGCCTTGAACCTTGATGAATTTTTCAGAGTATCTTAGTGCAGTTCGACTAAAGAAATGTGGGACATACTTGAAGTCACACATGAGGGAACCACAAATGTAAAGAGAGCCAGAAAAACATGCATTAATCCAGGAGTACAAACTATTTAGGATGCAACAAGGGGAGACCATTGCAGATGTTTAGAAACGGTTCACTCATATTGTCAACCATTTGATTGGATTGAGAAAGTAGTTTGACAAGGAGGAGTTGAACATCAAGATCCTAAAATGCCTGGATTGGAGCTGACAGCCTAAAGTTACTACTATATCAGAGACTAGAGACTTGACCACACTTACTACTACAACACTCTTTGGCAAATTGAGAGAGCATGAGTTGGAGATGACTAGGTTGAAGGAAATGGAGATTGTGGAGAAAAAGTCCAGAAGCCTAGCCCTTAAGACTATAGCTGCAGATGTTGAATCAAGTGAAGAAAGCTCTTATTAGTGTAGTGACACTGAGAATCTCAATCTGTTGACAAAGAGATTCTAGAAATTTATCAAGATGAAAGGCAAAGTAAAGAACCAGTAAAGCAAGAGGTATAACAAGAAATCTAATAATGGTTCTACTAAATTTACCTATTTTGGATGTGGTAAACAGGGACACATGAAAGTGGATTGTCCAAGCCTAGTGAATAAAGAAAAGACACATGAGAAGAAGAGCAACAAATATGGAAAGGGTAGAAAAGAATATAGCTTAGGAAGACAACGACACTTCTTTCAGCAGCTCTTCACATGAGGATGTTGAAGCAAACTTGTGTCTTATGGCTGGACAAGATTCTGAGGTGAGTAGCATAAACTCCAGCACCTCATTTAATAGTGAAAATTACAGTTCACTTCTTCAGGCTTTCCTAGAAACCCATGAAGAAGCAAACAGACAGGCTTTATCCAACAATCGATTGAAAGGCTTAAAAATTGGTTGGAAGGTAGAGTCAATGAACTGGAAGATGAGCTTTTAAAATTGAAAACTGATTTGATCATCTTGAAATAATTTACAAAGCTTCTAGTGACTTTGATTCTAGCAAGGCAATTAATTGTGAAAACTGCGATGTTCTTCAAAAGAAAGTTAACTATTTGATTACTACTGCATCTAAACTTTCCATGGAAACCACAAATCTCAATGCAATTTTAGGATCTCAAAATTATGTTTTTGAAAAGGCTGACATTGGGTATCAATGTGGTTTTCAAGGAAAGCAAAAGAAATTTAGCAGTTTCTTTAAGTCAAATAATGATCAACAATTTTCACCTTTCATGACTTGCTTTTATTGTATGAGAAAAGGTCATTCTGTTAGGAATTGTAAGATTAGAAAGTTTGATGTGCCCAAAAGCATCACTAACAACTGTGGACCCAAGTTTAACAGGATACCAATGCCTCAAACTTGATTTTTTTTGCAGGTCTGTTTGGCATCTAAGAAGCAGTTGTGGTATTTGGATAGTGGATGCTCCAAACACATGACTGGAGATGCTTCTCAATTGATTAATCTGAAGTGGAAACCAGATGGTTTTGTCACCTATGGAGACAACAAACGAGGGAGAATACTTGGTGTTGGTGACATTGGAGGAGATGATGATGTGATCATTAAAGATGTACTTCTAGTGGATGGTTTGAAGCACAACCTACTCAGTATAAGCCAACTGTGCGACAAAGGTTACAAGATCACATTTGAGTCAGACCTTTGCCTAATAGCAAATTCAAAAACCAGTGAGCACAGTGCTAGTAGGTAAATGGGTAAACAATGTATACATGCTCAATGTCTCTTGCATTACATCTAGTACGAACTGCTTACTATATAGAAATGATGAGACTTGGTTGTGGCATAGGCGGTTAGCTCATATTCATATGCATTATCTCAATAGGCTTGCATCAAAAGAGCTAGTAATTGGCTTGCCTAAGCTCAAGTTTGAAAGGGACAAATTATGTGAAGCATGTCAAAAGGGTAAACAAACTAAAAGTTCTTTCAAACAGTTAAATGTGGTTTCTACATCAAGACCTCTTGAGTTGCCTCACATATATTTGTTTAGTCCCTCAAGAACTATGAGCCTAGGAGGTAATTATTATGGTCTTGTAGTAGTAGATGATTATTCTGGCTTTACTTGGACTCTATTCATTGCCACCAAGGATGAAGCCTATCATGCTTTAAAGAGACTTGCCAAAGTTATCCAAAATGAGAAGAATTATGGTATTTCTGCCATTAAATCAGATCATGGGGGAGAGTTCCAGAATGAGAAGTTTGATGAATTTTGTGGAAAATTCGAAATCAAGCACAACTTTTCAGCACCAAGGACTCCACAACAGAATGGAGTAGTAGAGAGGAAGAACAGGTCTTTGGAGGAACTAGAAATGACTCTCTTGAATGAAACAGATTTGCCAAAATACTTTTGGGTGAATGTAGTGAGTACAACTTGCTATGTTCCCAATAGGGTGCTCATAAGACCAATCTTAAAGAAGACCCCCTATGAGTTGTTTAAAGGTTTTTGGATGTAAGTGTTTTATTTTGAACAATGGGAAGGATAACTTAGGCAAATTCGACTCAAAAGCGAATGAGGGTATTTTCCTTGGCTATTCATTGCATGGTCATGCATATAGAGCATATAATAGGAGAACCATGCTAGTAGAGGAATCCATGCATATTGCATTTGATGAAACTAACTAGAACATGCAGGAAAGTACTAAGACGGTGCAAATGATGAGGTTCCTACTGGACAACAAGTTGATGCTCAACTGCAGAATAAACCAGAGAAAGTTAGTCAACTGTCAAAAAATCAATCAATTGAATTGGGAATTCAATCGATTGAATCTGAAGTTGGTGTAGAGACAATCAATTCTATACTTCCTAGGGAGTGGGGAGAGCCTAGGAATATTTCTTTGGACAAAGTCATTGGTCAAGTTCAGAAATGGGTATCAACTAGAAGATCCTTGAATCATTTTTGCGAACACATGGCCTTTGTATCTCAAGTAGAACCCAAGACAGTAGCTAAAGCTTTAGAAGAGAACAACTTGATCAATACAATGCATGAAAGCTAAATCAATTCGCTAGGAATGAAGTTTGGACACTTGTTCCCAGAACTAAGTAGATAAATGTGATTGAAACCAAATGGGTATTCAAGAACAAATTAGATAAACAAAGTGTCATTGTGAGGAATGAAACTTGATTGGATGCAAAAGGTTAAAACCAAGAAGAGGGCATTGACTTTGGTGAGACTTATGCACCCGTAGCTAGATTGGAGGCTAGGAGACTATTATTGGGTTATGCTTGCATGAACAGATTCAAATTACACCAAATGCATGTCAAAAGTGCTTTCCTAAATGGATACATTGATGAAGAAGTTTATGTGAGTCAACCACCTAGGTTTGAATATCACAAGTATCCAAATCATGTTTTCAAGCTAGAGAAAGCTTTGTATGGATTAAAGAAAGCACCACGACAGTGGTATGAGAGGTTGAGTAATTTCTTGCTTTCCCAAGGCTATGAGAGAGGGAAAACAGATAAGACTTTATTAATTAAGAAAGCATCCAATGATATTATTCTTGTACAAGTTTATGTTGATGATATTATTTTTGCATCCACTAATGAAAATCTATATGAGCAATTTGTGACAGCTATGCAGGGTGAATTCGAAATGTCCATGATGGGTGAACTTAACTATTTTCTAGGATTGCAAATCAAGCAATTTCAGCATGGTACATTCCTTAGTCAAGCTATGCAGAGAGTTGCTAAAGTAATTTAATATGGAAGACTGCAAGGAGATTGTAACACCAATGACTACTGGTACTTGGATGTAGATGAGAGAGGAATTAGTGTGGAACAAACTAAGTATAGAGGACTGATTAGATCACTTCTTTATCTTACTGTAAGCAGACTAGATATAATGTTCAGTGTGTGTCTTTGCTCAAGATATCAAGCTAATCCTAAGGAATCACACTTCATGGTAGCAAAGAGAATTCTGAAATACTTGAAAGGGACTACAGAAGTTGGTTTATGGTATCCTAGTGAAGTATCTTTAAATTTAGTAGGTTATACTAACTCAGATTTTGCAGGCTATAAATTGGATAGAAAAAGCACAAGTGGAACCTGCCATTTACTAGGATCTAGTTTAATATTTTGGCATAGTAAAAAGCAGACGTGTATACTTCTATCAACAACAAAAGCATAATACATAGCTGCTAGAAGCTGCTATGCTAAGAGCTTATGGATCAAGCAACAACTAAGTGATTTCGGTCTAAAACTTACTAAAATTCCATTATTGTGTGATAATACTAGTGTAATAAATTTAACAAAGAATCATGTACAACATTCCAGAACTAAACATATTGAAATACGCCACCACTTTATAAGAGACCATGTAAATAAAGGTGACTTTGTAATTCAATTTTGCTTCTAAGAAACCACTTGCTGATTTATTCACTAAGCCCCTTAATTAAGAAAGTTTCAATTTTTCTAAGAAATGAACTGGCATAATTAATTTTAAATATGTGAATTAAATCAGTCAAAGTTTTATTGATCCTTAATTAAATTTATGTGTACATGGAATTATTAAATGAGCTATATATGTCAATTAACTGATATTTCATCCAATCACACTGTATTTGATTGAGTATTTAAATACTGATATATTTTAGTTCAATCTACTGGCATGTGCGAGACTAAAAACTGGTTCGGAATCAATTATGTTCAATGGATTTAACTGAACAAGTCTAAAAGCATCGGAAAGGTGCTCGTTCTAGATTAACTGAACTAGTCAAAAGAGAAAAGTTTAAATGAGATATGACAATTAGATGCACGAGACTTGCATGTGAAGAGTGAAAAGACATGCAACACCACTTGTCACCAACTTATTGAGAGTCAACAGTCAAAAAGCTGTATCAGATTCTCTGAAACTGAGTAATCTCTATTCAATCTGATATATGCAGAATCTTAATAAACTGGAAAAGCGGCTTTGATTTTTGTTGTGTTGTCAATTAATATCTTTTCCGTTGCTTTTGTTTGATTGTGTGAATATTTCTCTTCATATACCTCCTTCACATGCATTCAAAATCACACTACTCCGCTACACTTTGCATACTCTAGTTTGTTTTGTGTTCCAAAGAACGTTTCTCTCCTTGCTCAATCACCTAAAAAATGGCCTCCTCTTCGAATCCCAAAAAGAGAACAAAAAGAGCTCTTTTTAAGCAATCAAGTTTTGAAGACAACAATGAAACTGACTATCTGGAGAGATGGTTGATTAGAAACCAAGAGAGTATTAATGATTACTACCGGAGATACAACAGGAAAGCCATTATAAGTCCTATGTTTTTGAGCGTGGAGTGGCTCAAAGAGGAAAAACTTGATGAAGTAAGGGATATTCTAAAATTTCAGAAGTTGGAAAGGTTTCTGAAAATGTTTGGAAATACATATCCAGACCTGGGGAAAGACTTTTTGATAAATATGTGGTATGATGATGAAACAATCTACTTTCAAGTAAAGTGAGTAGATATGGCTATTAATGATGAAGTATGGCTGGCAGTTGCAGGATTAAGGAATGATGGTGCTATTGTAAGTAGAGGAAACACCTCTGATCTGGGTGACTTCAACAAAGTTCAGTTTTATAAATCTTGCTTGAGGAATCAAGACACTGCTTATAGGACATTCTCTGTTGAAAGTCTGACAGCTAAACCATGAATCCTGACCTATATTGTGATCTGACTTCTTACCCCAAGAGGCTTCAACCATGCTGTTTTAACTAAGGAGGACTTAATATTGATGTACTGTTTACTGACTAAAACCAAGGTAAAGCGGGTTAATGTTATAAGGGAGCATATTTTCAAAATTAACAAAAAGCTCGAGTATCGCATTCCATATGTTGTGTTGATTTCTAGTTTTATTGAGTTCTTCAAAAAAATGCGAAAAAAATAAAAAAAAACAAATAGTAAACAATGGAATATATGAACAATTTTGGATTTCAAATACTTTTTAGAAAAATGTTCCATGATTTTCAAAAAATCTTTGATAAAATCTCTAATCCACAAAATAAAAACACATAAAAAATTCCAAAATTTTTTGACAAGTATAGATAGACGAAATTGAAAAGAAAATTTCAAAAATAATAACAAAATAAAAAAAACAAATAGTAAACCGCAGAATTTAAAAAAAAAATTATTTCACATATCTATCTTTTTGTAAAAGAACATTTAGAAATTTCAAGAATTCATTGATAAAATCTCTAATCCATCTAATAAAGCACTACAAAAAATTTCATAATTTTTTGA
>Ga0099824_1003259_pt1 | contig 23732 bp, 10 predicted proteins | sample SiratrowhiteBW_FD_76837 | JGI IMG/M metagenome (GOLD analysis project Ga0099824, IMG submission 76837) | Root nodule microbial communities of legume samples collected from California, USA - Siratro white BW | ecosystem: Host-associated > Plants > Roots > Nodule | place: USA: California...
AAAAAAAAAAAAAAAATACAAAAAAAATATATATTTTTTTTTGAAAAATATATATATATATATATATATATATATATATATATATATATATATATATATATATGTTTGTATTTGAGTATGTGTCTATATCTTTTTGTGTGTCTGTGTGTGTGAGACTCACTATTTGATGCAAATGAATAAATTTAAATTATCTTTGTAGTAACTAGCCATGACAAATGAGCTTACATGCAAGTGACAATTGATCGAAGTCATATTTGGTCAAATAAATATAGTTAAATGCAATATTAGAAAGTGATTCCTAAGTCGTGTCCCAAAGATCTAGTTTTTTGTCAAAAGATTAAACACACAGAAGGGGATTGTGAAATAATATAATTTAATAAAATACAAACCAATAACCGAATTAGATTTCCTTAACTGAATTAGATTTCCTTAACCGAATTAGATTATCCTCTTGATTAGATTGCAGTCTGCTTATCACAGGATACAAAAATTCATTAACTAATTCCAACCCGAATTAATTAACTAAGCGAGAATTAACACAAGTTTTCCTTATGCAAATTAAGCATTCACATACATTATTCATCCCAGCAACTCGTGACTCACTCCATTAAGCATGAACAGAGACACGAATTTCATATCAACCAAAACATTAAGCATGAACCAGTAAAAGCATTAAGCATAAAAATAAAATGATAAAGAGTTAAGAGACGAAGAGAGCAAAAACAATACAACACCAACCACAAAACTTCATTGCAATCTGAATCAAAAGGATAACATTATAAATTAACCTTCCATTAAATTCGAATGAAGCAAACAGAGATTAAACACAAAACAGAATTGAAACAGGAAATGGAATTGAATTGAAACAAAAACAGAACGAAATTGCATAGAAATAACTACAGAACCAATTTTTCTAGAGAGAACGAACTGAATCCCAAAATCGGAGAATAAAGAACAGCTTACTATAGATGTTGGCTTCACCTCTTTTAATAGGCGGCTAGACCTAGGTCAACCCTCAACACTAATGGGTCCAAATTTTTAAATTTTGGTCCAATGAATAAAAACCAAAAATAAAAATTGGAAAATAAAAACTGAAAATAAAATCTAATATGGATGCAGTGGTGATGTTGCAGCTCATCTTCAATTCCAAAATTAATTTCCAAGCCCAATAAAATTCCAAAGCTGCCATGAAAATAATAATAAAATTAACTCAGAAAATCTGAATTAATTAAAATTGTGAATTTCTGGTAAATGAAACCCAAACAGTGAAATAAAGAAAATAATAGACAGTTAAGCACAAATCACTAATCAAAATAGGTACATAAAGACAAGTAAATAGAAGAAAATAATAACTCATCAACCATTTAATTTGGTTCAAATACCACTAATTTAAATATCCAAGGTCAAACTTTCAACTATATATAAATTAAATTTTCACTTATGAAAATAATGTTAGATATAAAGTGAAACCAATAACATTTTATTTGGATCAAACAATACCAATCATACGGTTAGAGACACCTCACTTGATAAGAAAAGTATAATTTGAACAATACATATACAAAATGATAATCACCTCCTTCCTTTACTCGAATATTGTGAAAATTGAATTGCTAATTGTCATTTTTCTCTTTCATGAGTTCTATTGTTTTTTTCTTTCTAGAGTGTGTACCCATCATATAATAATTTTCTTATTTATAGTGTAATTTGTAATTATTACACTTTTCTCATTTTGAACTCTAGTTCTAAAATTTTTTTCAAATTGGATTAAGATTTTTGATGGTTAGTTTCTAAGAGATAATGAAAGGATGAATTCTCCAAGAAATTGTAAAAATATAATTTAGTAAATTACACCTAGAAAATTTGTAAATAAAGTAGAATTAAAGAATATGATTAAACTTATTCCTTGAGTAAATTCATCATGTCATGAATAGTAAAAAAATCCTTCTTGTTCTTATATGATTAAATAACCTTGTAAGAAAGATTATAAATTTATAGCATTTGTCACTCCATTTGTTAAGACCTCAATTAGCCTTATGATAGTTTATTCTTGTCTGATGATACGTTAAGATTCTGGATAGTCTTACCACTTTCGAATATTTAAACTTAGTTTGTTCAGACAATTATTCTTTACATGAGTTACATGCAAGTTTCCTTTCTTCAACATAGATTATTTGTTAATATCATGAATTTGTCATGTAAGTATTATTTCCTCATAAACTTGTCTGTTTTTAAGGTTTCTCTCGAACCTATTAGATGATAATTTTCATTGTAAAATTTGATGGACTAAGAGCATCAGACCAAGTCCTAGAAGTTTTTGATTTGGTAACATTTCGTGACATGAAAGGAGGGGTGAAAATATTTAGATGACTTCATGTTCGTTTGTTCTTCAAATTCATTACCACTTCCAAATATTTAAATTTAGTTTGTTCATACAATTATTCTTTACATGTGTTACATGCAAGTTTCCTTTCTTCAACATAGATAATTTGCTACTATATGAATCTGTCATGCAAGTGTTATTTCCTCACGTCCAACTTGTCTCTTTTCAATGTTTCTCTCAAACCTATTAGATGATAATCTTTATTGTAAAATTTGATGGACTAAGAGCATCAGACAAAGTCTTAGAATTTTTTTGATTTGGTAACATTTCGTGACATGAGAGGAAGGGTGCAAACTTCATGTTCATCTGTTCCTCAATGTTGATTTAGATGACTTCATGTTCACTTGTTCTTCAAATTAATTAGATGAAGATTCAATTTTTCTAGAAGCGTTTGGATTTGTCAAACAAAATGTGTTAGATGAAACCTTTATTTGTTCATTGAGTCAAATGAATCCTTTTTGTGTGTTTTTGTAATACTAAATTAGTTTATTTGAAAAACATATATAAAACTATCCAAATTAATTTTAATAATCATAAATTGGACAAAGTAGTACATTACAAACTTGGAATGTTACATTTTCTTTCTGCACTTATAGAAATTTTGTCCTTAAAATTTTATTGACTAAACACATGAGGGTAGTTTTCTCTAATCTTCCCTTTTAATTCCTAGGTAAAATCTCCGATATCTTTATTCTAAAGGACTTTCACTGGTGTTTGCATCTTACCTCCTTGATCTTCTTATTTGTAATTTATAAGGCTATTTTAAGTTCATGAGTATATAATTTAAAAAGATTATACGATGTAGATAAATCATGTTTGAAAATACGACTTTGATTTTAATATATAGATGAAACCCTGATTACAATAACTTATGATTTGATCTCAGAACATCATTTTGAGTTATTTATTTATTTGTGTTTAAAAAATTGTAAAAAGTAAAGCCATGTAAAACTAGATACTAGGCACGACATCGTTATAATAATATTATTTCCAATTAAAGTTATTTAAATGAATATTTTCATATAGATTTCACAAGATTTTTTTTTTAAATTGAAGAGAATTACTTATGTAAAATTCATTTTAATTTTAAATAATTTATATTTGTAAAATTTATATTGAAATGTTACTTTTATTAGTAAGGAACTTAAATAATCAACTCAATTAGAAAAGTCTAATTGGTCAAGTCGTCTATTTAAAAGAAATTTTATATTTTTCTATATTATTTTAATTAAAAAAAACGCTTCTACTAAATAAGTAAGAATAAAGAAAAAGTTGCAATCTTAAAATGATTGTTAATGTTTTCATATTGTTAACCACTTGATTGGTTTGGAAAAACAATTTGACAAGGAGGAGCTGAACATTAAGATCCTCAAGTGCCTGGACAGAAGCCAATAGCCTAAAGTGACTGCTATATCTGAGACTAGAGATTTGACTACACTTACTACTACAGTATTCTTTGGCAAATTGAGGGAACACGAGTTGGAGATGACTAGGCTGAAAGAAATGGAGACAATGGAGAAAAAGACCAAAAGCCTAGTACTCAAGATAAAGGTTGCAGATGTTGAAACCAGTGAGGAAAGCTCTGATTAGTGTAGTGATATTAAGAATCTCAATTTGCTAACAAGGAGATTCCATAAATTTATTAAGATGAAAGACAAAGTGAAGAACCAGCAAGGCAAGAGGTATAACAAGAAATCTGATAATGGTTCTACTAAATTTACATGTTTTGGTTGTCGCATATAGGGACACAATAAATTAGATTCTCCAAGCCTTGCGAACAAAGAAAAATCACAAGAAAAGAAGAGCAGCAAACCTGGCAAGAGTAGAAGAGCGTATATAGCATAGGAAGACAATGATACCTCTTCCAACAGTTCTTCACATATGGATGTTGAAGCAAACCTATGTCTTATGGTTGGACAGAATTCTGAGGTGAGTAGCATGAACTCCAACACCTCATTTAATAGTGACAATTACAGTTCACTTCTTCAGGCTTTCTTAGAAACCCATTGAAAGGGTCAAACAATTGGTTAGAAGGTAAAGTCAAAGAACTGGAAGATCAGCTTTTAAAGGTGAAAATCAATTTTGATTTGAAATGATTTATAAAGCTTCCAGTGACTTCGATTCTAACAAGCCAACTAATGTGAAAATTGGTTTTGTTCTTCAAAAGAAAGTTAACTATTTGATTACTATTGTTTCCATGGGAACTGCAAATTTCAATACAATTTTGGGATCTCATAATTGTGTTTTTGAAAAAGTTGGCATTGGATATCAATGTGGTTTTCAAGGAAAGCAAAAGAAATTTAGCAGTTTATTTAAAGCAATGAACAACAACTTTCACCTTTCATGACTTGTTTCTATTGTTTGAGAAAAGGTCATTCTGTTAGGATTGTAAGATTAGAAAGTTTGATGTACCTAAGGGGCTGGTTAGGTGGGTGCCTAAAAGCATCACTAACATTTGTGGACCCAAGTTTAACAGGGTACCAATTTCTCAAACTTAATCTGCTTTGCAGGTATGTTTAGCATCCAAGAAGCAGCTCTGGTATCTAGACAGTGGATACTCCAAACATATGACTGGAGATGCTTCACAATTGATTAATCTGAAATGGAAACCAGATGGCTTTGTCACCTATGGAGGCAATAATCGAGGGAGAATACTTGGTGTTAGTGACATTGGAGGAGATGATAATGTGATCATAAGATGTGCTTTTAGTAGATGGTTTAAAGCACAACCTACTCAGTATAAGTCAGCTGTGCGACAAAGGCTAAAAAGTTATATTTGAGCCAGATTTGTGCCTAATTGCAGATTTAAAAACCAGTGAGACTATACTTGTAGGTAAACGGGTAAACAATGTATACATGCTCAATGTCTCTTGCATAACATCTAGTATGAACTGTTGCTATCAAGGAATGATGAGACATGGTTGTGAATTCTTTGCTTGTTGGCAAAGGATTGGACGTAGCCCTTAAGGAAGGGTGAACCAGTATAAATCTTGGTTTTCTTGATCTCTTTTTCCCTCATCTTGATCGCTTTTCAATTCTGCAGACATATTTTTAATTAATTGTTCATTGTGGTTAATCAATTGTTCATATTTGTTGTTGCTGTTTTGCGATTTTAGTAACTGGTTGGTTCAGTTGCTTAGTTGATTGTTGTCTGTTTTTGATTCTTGTGTGTTATTCTCATTTGTTCAGTTAATTAGTATTCTAAAAACTCATTTTCATTAAGGAAATTCCAATTTACTGTTTTCTGGATTGTATCAATTGTTTTCTCTACTGCTGTTATTTTTGTGTTTTCTGGAATTGATTGATCTATTGGTCAAATTGACTGGTTTTAGTTCTTGACTTCAATTTGAGTGTTTCCAATTAACTTTCGTTGTTGTTTATATGATGGTTTCTGAGCAGTGTTGTACTAAGCTCTTTATTCAACTGACTGCATTTGTGTTTGAATAAATTGTTATTTGTTATTTACTGCTCTAAGTGCGATATTCAACTGATTGTTTCTGGGTTTCACTTAACTGTTTTTGGACTAATCTGGATTTTGCGTTGATTTCAATTTATTGTTTCCGTATTTCAACTTGTTGATCTTTGTTATTTACAGTTCTTTGTGATTATTCAGTTGATTGTTCTTGATCTGAAATTTATTGACTCTTTGCTATGCACTTCAAAATCACACTTTTGATTGTTTCAAATAAGAGCTTTCATTCTATACTTCAATATTTTTCATTTTTGCGAAAATTTTTGAAAGTTCAATTCCCCCCCCCCCCCCTCCCCTCCGCTCTTGAACTTGGCCTAAGCTTGTTTTCACAACTAATGAGTTGCTTTTTAATAATTTGTTTCAGATATGCAGGGAGAGTTTGAAATGTCAATGATGGGTGAGCTGAACTACTTTCTGGGTCTACAGATCAGGCAACTCAAGAATGGCACATTCTCTAAATCAATCCAAGTTTTGTAAAGATGTGTTGAAAAAGTTTGAGATGGAAACTACAAAGAGGCTGCAACACCAATATTAACAAGTTGTTATTTGGATGCTGATGAAAAAGGGACAATAGTTGATCAAACAAAATTCAGAGAATTGATTGGATCACTGCTCTATCTCACGGCTAGCAGACCAGATATCATGTCCAATGTGTGCCTGTGTGCAAGATTTCAAGCCAATCCCAAGGAGTCATACTATAATGCAGCAAAGAGAATTGTAAAATATCTCAAAGGAATTGTAAATGTTGGATTGTGGTATCCTAATGGTGTTGCACTTAATCTTGTTGGCTTCTCTTATTCAGATTTTGCATGATGCAAACTGGATACCAAAAGCACCAATGGAACCTACCACTTGCTTGGATCAAGTTTGATCTCTTGGCATAGCAATAACTTAGTGCTCAAATTCTATGGCTCAAGCAACAACTTAGTGACTTTGGTCTTAAAGTCACAAAGGTACCTCTGTTTTATGATAATACCAATAAAATTAATCTCACTAAAAATCCAGTGCAATATTCTAGAACTAAATACATTCATTTTAGGCATCATTTCATTAGAGAACATGTTAGCAATGGGGTTTGTTAAATCAAATTCACTGAATCTGGAAATAATTGGTTGACTTTTTCACTAACCCACTTGCTAAAGATAGATTCAATTACCTAAGAATTGAACTAGGGATTTTAGACCATTTGAACATCTCTTAATTGTTCATCTGCATAAATATGTTAAATTGTGCAAACTCTCAAAAATATAAATTGATTGATTCGACAATTCAAATCGATTGCATATTTCTTGTACACTGAAATAAATCGTTTACTGAATTAAATTGATTGATTTTCTGCATTAATTACTAATGCAAAATTATAGCAATGGTTTTTGGAATCTGAATCTTAACCACTACAGATTCTGTGTCATTGATAGTGAAATTTGACCATTCAAAATCTATTTGTACTTTCAACATCCAAATTAACTTAAATGAGGGATTTTATGCATAACTACTCATAACACCTCACACTGAGCCACACAATGCCACGTCTTCAATGGATTGGAAGTCAGAAAGCACTGACTGAAAAGAGACTGCCTTAACAGATTTCCAAATCAGGTGTGTCAAGTCCAATATAAATGAAAGTGTGGAGTGCCTCATATAGAATTTATATGTTTGGTCAATCAATTAATTACAAAATCAATGCAAGTAAATCTGTGTAAATCTAAATGATATTATAAGTAGTGTATTCAACATGCATTCATCTTACACTGCACCTCACAAACACTAAAAACATCCTCAAAACTCTACCAAAAACCACCCGCATACAGTCATAGCCTCATCCAGCAATCCCAGGAAAAGAGTGAAACAAACAATGAGTTCTGAAGATTTGAGCCTGCTGAAACTAAGCATTTAGAAACCTGGTTTTCTGATGATTGAGACCAAATGGAGACTTATCTTCTGAAGTATAGCAAAAAATTTATCAAAGCCCAAAGTCCCTTAGGATGGCCTGGTTAAAGAAGAAGTTGCTAAAGGTGAGGAAGTTAATGAAACATTAGAAGCTTGATAAGTTTCTGAACCTAACTAGAAACTCTTATCCAGATTTAGTGAAAGTATTTCTCACTAACTAGGAAATCGATGCAGAGAAGATGACTTCCCATGTAAAAAGGAGTTTCCATGGAAATCACTTCTGCTCTATGGAAATCAATTGCTAGGCTAAAGCCCACTGGAGTTAAAATTGGAAAGGGAAACACCATTGCTCTAGAGAATTTCAACAAGGTTCAATTTTTCAAGAGATGCTCGAGGAACCCCAATGCTGCAATGAGGGGTTTTCATGTTCGATGAATGGCAATGAACCCTCGGATCATTGCTTTTATCATTATCTGGCTGATCATACCAAGAGGACATAGTCATGTTGTTCTAACTGAGGAGGATCTCATTCTCATACACTGTATCATTAGTAAGGTTGAGGTGAACTGGGAGCATGTGATCAAGGAACACAAGATCAAGTCCAAAAGACTAATTGACTACAGGATCCATATGTGGTTCTTGTGTGAAAAAGGATTGAGCATTTTAGAGTCGAGTTGGATGGTGAGCTCACAGAGATGGTGAAACTACACCATGAGATGACAGCTACAACCCTTCACAAAATAGGGTTGAAAAAGGAAAATGATGATCATTTGGTTAGCCAAGTTGAGGAAGAAGGTGTGCATGTTGTTGTTATGATGAGAAAGTTGATAGAGGATATGGTGCTAGAACGAGTGTAGTTGTTACTACTGGAGAAATGACTATGATTCCTTTATTCCCTCAAGTGGATAGGTGTGAACCTCTTTCCAGGTTTGAGCAAATGCTCATTGGAAAGTTGGATACATTAACTGTTGAGCAATGGAATCATGAATATTGCACTGTCGTTTCCAACACATGGACTTTCAGATTGGGCTATGCATGAGTAACTGGCCGAGATGGTTTATGGCAAAGACCCTGAGGATTAACATACACATCTTGATGTCAATGCATCATAATTGTCTTCATACTTCCCTTCTCTATTTGATGAACTCAATGAGGCTGAAAGTATGTGTGTGGTGTGGTTGTGTGGTTGTCTTATTGGTTTGACGATTTTCAGTTGGTTTTGTCTGTTGTCCAATCTCCATTGTTCTGGTTCTTTCTATCAATGTTTTTGCATCAAAGTTTAAGTTGTTTCTTTCTGAATGTAATGGGTTATACGCCTTTAGTGAATGAAAATTATCTTATCTTCTTCACTATCTTCTTTTCATTTTGTTGTATTATTCGAAACTGTTTAGAATGGTTTAATAACTATCTTGTAAGTTTTAGAATGATTTAATAAATAACATGTTTAATAAGTAACTATTTTTCAAATTTGTTTTAAAACCAATAGAATTGTTTTAAATACACATGTTCTGAACATTTTGAAAAAAAAACAAAAGAAAATACATTGAATACAAAGAGAGAGAAACTACTATTGTGAACATTCAAGAAAAGAGCGATAATTGTTTTCAAGGTTTAATAGTGAATCTTTGATCAAGAAAAACTTCAAGAAGGAGTTCTTGGTATGGTTTTATAGGTTTTTGAATATTCTGGATTGGTTTACATCATCTTCAAGAACAAGGAATACTTTTTCAATTGATTTTTGAGCCTATTTTGTTTCAATACTAGTAGAAAAAAGACATTTAATCGTGGTTATATAAGGCTTATAAGTGCGGTTCTGGAACCGCGATAGATGCAACCGCGATAAAAAGTACTGAAGATACGATCGCGGTTGTACAACCGCGATGGAAAGTATAACATACCACCGCGGTTCTCTAGCAACCGCGTTAAAAAATGCTCATAATGTGCAAAAATAACTAAAAAAAGGTGTTGTCATTGCAACATACCAGGGCGGTTTTCTCTACAACCGCGTTGGTATGTTGCTATACAACATTTATTTTCAATTATTTTTCAAAAATTAATTTAACTTAAAAACAATTATTTTTCGAGACAACAAAGTATGAATAAAGAGCTTACTGGCAATTTAAGAGGATGGTCAGATACAGCATAATGCAACTTGCTGCAAGATGGCATGCTTCCTCACAATAAAAACAGCTGGGACGCCAATCTTTTCAATTAACTCCTGAAATTTTGCAAGAAACAAAGAAAATGAAGAAAAATCGTCTAGCAATGTTTACTACCTTTTTAAAAGCAGTATAAAAAATAAACTAATGCCCAAGTCAAGAATAAGTACAAGGTGGGAGACATACAATACTTGGTAACCAACTGGAATAAGCAACAATGCCACCATTTGAACCAATTATTAGGTAAGGAGAGGAATCCTGTAAGTGAAACAATACTTAAAGTAAATAGTGAATTGGGGATTCCATAGAAAAAAAATTAAATCAAGCAAAATTACATTAAATGACTATAACATACAAGATCCCTTTCAAATGTCGCAACATACCTTAACAATATCTCTATATCGGTCGTGATAGAATCCATGCCAAAGCTGCAATATCACTGCTGAACCAGACTCAGTTCGAAAATATGTACTTTTAACTGCTGTTATTTTGCATTCACACTCATCTTCATTGCAACAAGCATACTTGGAAATGTGAATTTTCTCGCCATCCATGTTCATTCCGAAGCAAAAACGACAAATATTTAGACCAAATAGGATCAGTATCAGATGATAATTCAATCACTTTGAGAATGGATCAGACCTTTGAAGAGGAATTGCAGGTCCAACAAGTTCTATATGAATATGCTTCTCCAATTATACATTGCATTTAATTCTGAATCTAATTAAGAAAGAGGAAAGGGAAGTTGAAGAAGATGAAGCTTGACAAACAAACTTACCACATGAACATAAAACACTTGGGAGATCCCAAACATTATTTAACCTGCAAAAAACAAAATTCAAAACCTGAAGAGAATATTTCATACTGGCCTTGCGTATCTAGATCTTTCCATGCACGAAGAAGCTCACCGATAGATTCCTAATCGCAGTGGCTTAAAGCACAACCTAAGAGCTGCTTTCGAGTGCGGAGGTAGGTGCCGACAGCAACGAGGGTGGCCTTGAGAGTGGTCTCAGACTTGGTGTCCTGTTTAAAGGGGGCGGCGAGCTGCGCATGGAACCATCGAAGATCAGTGAAGTGTTGTGCATGGAGAGTGATGTCTTCGCGTGCATTGGTGGCCATTGTGGTGTTAGCTGAGCATAGCATTTTTTCCATGCATTTTCTTGCCTTCGGTCCTCATAAGACGGTGAAGGGAGGTCACTTGCTGCATTTTGATGCCCAAGTGGTTCCAAGAATCGACTTGGAGCATACACAAAGCGTTTTGGGGGACATCCCACGCTGAGACGGAGCCACCGACAGCAAGGAGGGTGCTGTATGCGGTGGCGACTGCCCAACCAGTTTTTGCCAACAATGGAGTTCATCACGAGACACTTTCTCTTGACAATTTTGTTGTTGATGTTGCTGCGGTGGCTATGATGAGCATGCGTGGGGTGCAGTGAAGGCATGGTAGAGGTGCACGGTAGAGGTGAGAATGCCATGGACACCTTCTTGTGAATGCTAGCCTAATTTGGTGGTGTGAAGGGTTTGTGGTTTGTGGCAGAGCATGATTACGAGGAGGAAACAGTGGTACACATTGCTGGGGTTTGGCATGTTTGCGGTTTCGTCGACGAGGATGGTGGTGGGCTGGACATTGGGAGCAAGGGTGAGGTCGTGGCTCACTCTATGTGACCCCGAGGGAAGTAGCCAATCCTAGAACGCAGCTTGGGGACGTGCACGACTGCACTGGCGACCCGGCGAGGCAGTAGAAGTTATATAGCTCTACTGTTAAAACAACTTCAACATCGATTAAACAAAAAAAAAGTTAAAACTAAATAAGAAATTATATAATTCGTAAAAGCAGTAGAAGGAAGAAGATGAGTGATGACCTAAAACGTGGCTTTGCGAGAGAAAGCAAAAGAGGAAGATATGTGGTGGTGGGGTTGGTGATGGAAGAAGAAGAAGAAGAAGAAGAAGAAGAGACCTTAGGTGGAATGACACTGCGCGACCCAAATGTCACTCCTCGAGAGAAAGAGGGAAAGAGAGAAACACAAAAGCGAGAGAGGAAGGAAAGAGTTAACACGCAAAACCCTAAAACAGGGGATATACAAGGGTGGTTGTTTTAAACAACCTCTCTTGTATCTTCCTGCAAAATAATTTAAAAATTATTTTGTAGATACAAGGGCGGTTGTTTAAACAACCGCGTTTATATCTTCCTGTAATTTTTAATTATCGCGGTTCTCGCTCCAACCGTGGTGGTATGGTTGCACTTAATTTCAAAAATGCCACCACATTATTTTTAATTGCGGTTTCCTTTTAACCGGGATGATATTCCTGCCGTGGAATGTGTTTTTTCTACTATTGCAAATATCTTGTAAGGGTGTTTTTGTGTATAATAACTCATTCAATTTGTTGATTTTTGTACTGTTATATGGGATTATAGCTTTGGTGGTGTGTGTGCAGTGATTCTGGTTTGTTGGGTGCAAGTGCAGTATGGAACTACATGTGAGTTGTGATTCTTGCAATGTGTAAGAAAGTGTCTTGATTGTATAGGGTTTATAATTAAGAGTGATTAGTGTATTTTCTTTGATTGTTGGCAAGGAAGATTGGATGTAGCCCCTAAGGAAGGGTGAATTAGTATAAATCTTGTGTGTTTGATCTCTCTCTTCCCTCAATCTCGATTCGTGATTGATCTGCTGCAAAATTAACTCTTCTGCATAAAAGTAAATCAATTGTTTTTGTAATTAATCAATTGAATTTTTCGTATTTAACATATTGTATTATGTTTCCTAAATCAAGTAGGTGCATACTATTTTTCATTATACGGTCTTCTTGAATTTAACAAATATCTTTTTCTCCTTATACTATACAAACTGATTTCAATTGAATTTGATTAATTCTTGTGACTTGCAGTTTATTTTCAAAAATTCAATTAGTTAACTTTGTATCTCAATCGATTGTTTCTCTTCTAGTGAAAATTTAAAAGTTTCACATTCACTAGTTTCCTTGTTAAAATTGATTGGTTGAAGTGTGCAATTGATTGAAAATTTGTATTCAACTTTCTGGAAGTTATTTTAATTGATTGACCAATAATTCAATTGATTAAATTTTCTTGATACATCTTGTTGTGTGAAATATAAATCGATTATTTTTCAAATTGAAATGGACTGTTTTTCTGGAGTGCGCTTACAAAATACTGGTCAAGAGATTATCTTGAAAACTTTCATTCTTTCTAACCATATTTGTCAACAACAAAAAAATTAATAGTTCAATTCATCTCCCATCTTGAACTCAACCTAAAGTTTTTCATGTACGACTCTCAAATATCTATAGTGAGCCAAGTTTGAGGTTCTTCCACCCACGAATTCTTGACTATTGTGTTTGTCACTCCACAAAGGAACAATTTCTACTATTGTCTTCCTTTCTTATAGGATGATCTCCTTGGCAATTATTAGGGCTTTAGGTCTTGTGATTATTTTCCCTTCTAGGGTGGTACTTTTTGCACCATTTATCATCCTTTCGCACAAATCTTTGAAGATGACCCGCTAGGTTGAGCATTTCTATTTTAACCCTCAAAAAAATGCATTCTGCAATAAATGCTTGTTATGATTGACATTTGACAGTATAAAATTTGTTTATAGAGTTGGGATAAGCTCAACATTTAGGGTTTCTTCCAATATTCATGCCTTGTTAGTGTTTAAGGGTGAGTAAAGGGAAACTAGTGGTCCTTGTGGTTCTTTAAGCTTTCCCATGGTTTGGTTCTTATTTCTTCGATATTTATTGAAGCCTTTCCTATCAGGAGTTGTCTTTGCTCAGACTTAGTTATGGAAGTCCTTCAGTTGTTCTAGTTTCATGAAGTTGCCAACTCAGTAGCTTTAGACTATTTTGCAAAATCATCATGATTTAAGAGTTGTGATGAACTGTTAAGTAGTAAGGACAATTAACTGTGAATAGCATTCCAAACTTAATAACCAACGTGTCAAAACATTCTATTGAGTAAGTTGGTAACCAAGTGAGCCAACTTTAGAAAAATCCTTTGAGAGATATTAAGGCATAAAGTTGCATCCTCTATGATATACCATGACATATACATGTATATGTTCATTGAGATAAGTGATGTCATTATATATGTTTGTAATGAGGTTCTTCCAACTTGTTAGGAGATGTCTCCTAATAATCACATCTACAAAGGGGTGGTGTTGAGATCCCACAATGCCCAAAAGACATTTGGATAGAGGCATGACATTATCTAATGATTTTAAACTATTGTCAAACTTTTGCATTCTTGACACGAGGAAGATGTGAGTGGTTAGGGGTCTTCATTTCCCTTTCTTCGTATTCAGTATCTGAACAACCACTACGATTTGGTTCTCCTTCAATTTTTTTTTCTAATTTGAGCATTATTGATTTGTTCCATCTCTTCAACGTTCATCCTTTTAAGACTTTTAAGTTCCTTTCACATCTTTCTAAATTTAGTGAGATTGATTCATTTTTGTGTGCCTCTCAATTATTGTCACTCGTTATTTATCATATTTTTTATAGATATCATTTTCAGAACTCGATCTCATCATAAAGTCAAATATACTTACAAAAATCTATACTACCCTCACAAGACTTTAAAGTGTCTTTTACCTTTACTTACTCTGAAATATTTTATTTTCTCAAAGATTAAAATATATTCTTATTCACAATTATATTTGACCAATAAAAAGAATTAATAAAAAAAAAATTTGATACCCATATTAATTAAGAAACAGTTAATACATCCTTCTTACATTAAAATTATTACGTGGGCTTCTATCTATATCCACCAACTTGCTATACTTATTATTACTTAGATATTAAAATTATTGGTATGATAACTCATTTATTAGCATAAGTATTCATCATAAATACTCGTTATCAATATGGAATTAGATATTTAAGTCTTTATTAAAATATTAGGAATATAATCTAATTAGCGATATCATCTAGAAATAATTATGTGCTTGACAAAATATTAGTAGGACAAATTCCTAATAATATTAAATGTACATTAACAGAAAAATCTAAAAAAAAAAATATTTCACGTGAAAAATAACATATTTTTAGTATTATCGTGTGACATGACTTATTGATCAAATCTATTTCAATGTAAAATAATAGAAAAAAATTAAAACATATTTCGATTGTAATACCGATTCAATTAGAAGCAAATCAAATTAGAATTAATTACGAGTTAACCCAATTCCCACTCAAGAATCACAATCACATAAAAATATATACCAGTACGTAAGAAGGACGTTGAGGTGTTGTCCTATATGTACAGTATAATAATAAACATTATCTATAATTATTTATTGTCCTATAAACAAGTATAATAATAAAACAAGTATAGAAACTCATTGTTTTCTATTTTTTATGTGTAATTTTTTAATTATCATTGTTATTTCTTTTACAATTTTTCATTTCTTAGATTATTTATATTTTTTAACAATATACCACACCATAAATCAATTACTATTTATTGTAAGATTACTATTATCATTTTTTTCTAAAATATAAAGACACAAGTGGCCTCTTTTTCATTGGTATGATATAAATGCAATGTGGCACTTGAAAACATGCTGAAATAGATGAAACACTATGGTTGCTAAGTGTTTGATGTATGATGTGTCTGGTGTTGGATCTGTGACCGTACTACTGAGCATTCAATGGTCCCATTTTAGATTAATGGAAAACGAAAAAAATCTCCTGGAATCAAACATGTGGTGTGCACTGTGGGGTCATTTTGGCATGTTTTGGATTTGTGTGGATAATGAAAATGACACGCAATGATCCACTTTTCTTTGTTTGCTTTACACCAACCCCGTCATAAGTCATAATGGGGTCTGTCCGAACAGTGATTATTTGTCGGTATTCACGTTTATTTAAAAATATTCCTCTCATTATTTTTGTCAAGTGTTTGATTACAAAATAATTATCTATTATTTTATACTCACAAATATCTATGAACTTTTTTTTTATTTTAAATTGGAAAGAAATAAGATTATCTATAAAATATAATTGAAGTAAAAATATATGATAACAAATAGTATAAATAACAGTAATTTTTTTTAAAATATCGTATAAATTTTACTGTAATGTGTAGGTTTAAGTAAAATTCATGTAAATTATTTACCTGATTTATATATATTGTTAATTTTACGCAGATATTGTTAGCATCCCTAGCCATTGCCCTCTAGCTATGTGCCACTCAATCACCTATGCTTTATGCTTTTGTGGTACTCTCTTGGCCCTTTTCACAATGAATATTTTAAAATTGGATATTTTATTTTTCAATAAATTTCGTGATGCTGTGGAGGTTCAGAAATATTTCGGGTTATTTAGTAAAGTCTATGTTGTTTAATGGTGAAAGTATTTTAAATGTCAAAACTAGAAAGTATCCAAGTAAATTTTGTATTAGGGAGAAGTCATGAAACAGAGCGTAGAAATTATCAAAATAATTTTGTTTCTTTATACGAACAAAATAGATATAGAATCTTTTTTGTCTGGAGATAAAAAATGTTAACATTTATGAAAAAAATTTATAACTATTCTAGATTATTGGAATATCGAGTCAGAGTATTTGAAAAACACTTTATATCTTAGATTACATTTTCTTAATCTATAGAATTATTTTTCTTCTATTCATTTTTAATTTCTTAACATATTAACATTAATGAGAAGTTATTTTTGTTCGGTTTAAAAAGGATAATTAGGATTCTTTCCAATCGGCGCATTTATTTTCTCTTTTTTTTTTCTTTTTTGTCTTGTTCTCTTTTAAACTAATTCTTACTTATTTTAGTCTTGTATCATAATCTGTATTGAGTTTTGTTATTTGTTTTTATTCATTTAGTAATTGTTAGGTAATACATATATTCTTTTAACTTACAGCCTATATTTAATTAGTTTAACTTTGTCAATGTAATTCAAATTCCATATTAAATAGATGTAAATGTTATGATGTATGTTATTAGGTCAATTTGTTAAAGTTTGGTTTAAGTAGTGATGGTCAGGAACCCTAGTGTAAAAGTCAAATTACTTGAGACATCACTTGATGATCGACATAGTTTCTAAGAGGTATGTCGGTAATAAGTCGATGCCTCAGTACCTTAATACTTATTTCGTATTATTGGTATCTTACTCACTTGCCAAATAAACAATATACAATAAGTTTTCTAAAGCCTCAATCCTCCCTTGTGTTAGTGTCACCCAAGCCCTTTACTAACATAGTTGGTAAAATGGGGATCGCCAGGACTACTCAATTTTCAAAACAATCCTTCAAACATTGGAGATGATGCAAAAGGAAGTTTTTCAACTTTTAGGAAAGGTGATTATGTATGTCCCTTAAATAAAATTGAGATCACTCATATTCTAATATGTTTAGAAGTAGCCAAATTTTGACATTTTTGTTTAGTGACATACATTGACTCAACATCGACTTATATTCTTATGAAAGGACATAAGTCGATTAGGCGAAAATGTTTAAGTGGAGGTGAATATATTTAAAAGATAAAATGTCTCACGTTACTTTACATGCACAAAAACACATGTTGAATATGATATGCACACCTTTTATACTTTAAAAAAAGGAGTAACCAGTGAAAAGGTGTAACCTTTTATCAATTCTTTTCATATCTTTAAAAAGGCAGGTTTTTTTTCTTTCCTCTCTTAATTTCACAATCTATTTACATTCTCAAGCTTTCAAAACCTTGAATCCACTTGTTCTTTAGATCACTTTTTAAACATATACAAATAATCCATTCTTTGTTCTTTGATTCTCATTATGTCTTCGTAATACTATTGTTCTTGTGTTGGTGTTGGTTTTAGGTTTGGCTGTTTAGTGTTTGTATAAATGATATATAATTATGTGTGCCCTTGGGCTAAAAGAGTTGTTAAGGGAAATGTCAAGTTATACTAGAATGAAAAAACTAAGAACCTTTACAAATCTTCAAGCCTTGATAATGTGATTACGAATGAAGAAGAATCAACTCAAGAAGAAGGAAAAGGTTTAAAAGAATAACAAAAAGCAAGAGGAAGAAATAAGAAATAAACTCAAAAGAAGATTTACAAGAGGAAGACTTAAGAAAAGTTAACTTTGTGTAAGTTCAGATTAGGTGTAATAATTAGCTTAGCGTAATTATTAAGTTTGTGTTCACACTAATATAGTAATTAGTTTTGTATTCACATTTAGGATGTTTTAATTTTGGGTTCACATTGCTATTACCCTTGTTTAAGTCTTGGCTTAAATATGGTTCTATAAATAAGATCATCATCTCTTGTAAATTTACACTTAAATATTGAATGCAAATAAATTTTGTGAGAATACTTGAGTGTCTTAATAGTATGAGACTTTTTCCTTTAGTTCTTATCATTAAGAGCTTTTTCAAGTAGCAAATTTCTATTACACTTATCCTTTGCTAGAGAAAAAGTGCAACATTCTGTGATTTTGATTAAGTACTAAAACAATTAAGTACAAACACGTTCATGTTTCGTTTGTAAGACAATAGCTTATTAAACAACAAATCATGTAAGATGTAGGTGTTTCATCTGACAGAAGATACAACACTATGCAATCTTCCTTTCAATCTAATAATACATCTATATAATCAGGCAATATGCACACAGTCTAAGCTAACTTTGTATTGCTTGAATATTTATACAATTATTCTGTGTTGTAGGGAATGTCCATTGCATTTGTCTATCAAAGAGGTCTATTTAATATGAAGTACAAGTCCCATCAAGTGATCTCTCAATAAAAAAGTTAAAGTTATTTTTTTCAGCAACATCCTGATACAAAGAAAAATTTTACACTTTTACCATATGTTAGTTTATATAAATAATGATGAAGAAGAGCTTCTTGAAGGAAGATAAGAGGAGCTAAAAGGAGTGAAAACAAGAAGCCTGACAAAGAAGAATAAAGAAAAGATCAAATGGAGATTCAAGAAAGGGTAACAAGAGGAAGACATCAAGCTTTGGAGGATGACATTAGAGACTTCTACATGAGTAGTTTCTTAGTCTTTTGATAAACTTGAGAGACCTTAGAACCTCATGATTTGAACTTGAGACATCTTTGACGCATTCTAGATAGTTATAAGTTCCTTTAGAGCTTCTAAATTACCACATGTCACTTTCAAGTGCATATAGGATAATTTGACTCTTTAAGCTTTCAAGAGTCTTCTTGTGTCCATTAAAGCTCTCTTAGGTGTCTCACATGTGGCTTCTTATCAAGTCATCATTTATATTTTCAATGTAATCATTAATCTATATAGATTTAAGGAAATTCCCATGTGCACTTCCTAATTTCAAATGATTAACACGTACTAATCATGTTTAGTGGAGTTAACTCTCGATTAGCAAAGTTAACTTAACTTTCTTGCTATTTCCTCTTCTAGGGAGAGCTCCTCCATTGTTAAAGGGATTTTCCTCCATTTGTAAACTCACCCTTGAATATTGAATGAAAATCTCTTTATGAGTTCATATTTGAGAGTCTCAAGAGTTATCTTCTCTTACTTTGATTCTTATCTCAAGAAAAATTTTCTCAAGTTATTAATCTTCATACACTTATCCTTTGATTCTTCATTGAATGTGGTGTGTTCTTATTCTTTCTATTGTCTCAATCTGTTCTTTCTTTCTTTTCTTTACTTGTTCTTGTTTTTACATTGAAACTAATACAAACCAAATGGGTTTTCTCCATGAAACTATTTGCTTTTGCCAATGCTTGATGAATATCCATGGAGTTTCTCTTATCTAACACCTCTTGAGTTAATCAATATCATTCCAAACTTCTAAGGTTTACTTCAAGTGGTCATAAAAAGGTACAAGATCAACCCATTATAAGGAGGTGCTCATCACATTCCAAGTAAGTGTTCTTCAAGAATGGGTACGAAACCCATTTCTATTTGGATATTATTCTCGGACCTTTCTTGTGTTCTTATTTTATTCAAAACATAATGGTGTTTTTTAGAACATGTTTCATGTTTTGTTTCAAACATTACTCCATTAATCAAGCCATTGTACCCATATCTTTTTGAATTAGCCAAAAATTTCTAGGAAAAAGGGGTATGGTGTTGATGTTAGGTTGATTTTATCCCGTTCTTGATTATTCTTTGAGTTCTTGTTTTGTTATTGAAGCTTTATAGATTCTTAAAAGTGTTAAATATCTTTTGAAAGTTTTGTTAGCATATTTTCAATATGATGACAAGTACACCAGACGCTCATGTAGCAAGTAATAAATATATCGTTTTCTTCTAAGAGACTTGTGTAGTACACGACAATAATTGCAATTTATAACAAATTTATACTACAAATTATTTCTAATGTTTAAATTAATAAACAAGAAAATAAAATTATACACAATAATTAAAATAAATATTTATATTTTTACTAGCACTTGGAATGTGGCAAAAAAAAAACCCACAATAATACACAAACCCTATTTCTATAGGTGAATGAGCCTAAACTTTCCTATTAACCGCCAATTTCTTGATCAATTATATAGAAAAGACTTGCAAACGCCACAAAGGTCTCAAGACAACAAACAAATCATGCTTTTCATTTGATTTTTGATTCAGTTATAGATTACAAATAATATTTCTCAATACCCTAAGAATTAATGATCAAGTCATGAATCAACACGACAGACAATAAGCCCAGAAACAAAATATCAACATTGAAAGGAAAGACATATATATAAACCCAATATTAATTACATGAGAATTCAATTTATTACATCAAACCCCAACAAGACGAGGGGAATGAATAATGAAGGAAGATGGATATACAAAGAGGAGAAAAGGAAACCCTTCAAACCCTAGTCATCATCCAAGGCTACATTTTTCTGACTCCCAAGCAAAGCCTACCTCTTAGATGGAGCGGAGTGCAGTGCCTCCAGAATGCCTAACCCTAATGCATATACCTCTTTAAATACAAAAAGGAGTCAAGTCATCGACGTCCAAGCCTAGCCCAACTAAAGTGGCTTCGGGCACGACTTCAAATCCTTGTGGCCTTTTGGCCAACTAGGGCCTAACCCAGCTAAAGTGGCACCGAGCGCGACTTGATCTACATCTAATTTTTTATTTTATTTTCTTCATCATGGACTCCAATCTTCCTCTTCCTTATCTAATGCTTCCTATTCAATGATTTGACAAAATTAATGGGATTTAGAGTAAAATTTGATTAAAAACTCAAGTCACCAATTATTTATAAAAAAAATCAAATTATTAATAAAAAGAGATAAAAATATGAGATATAACAGGTTTCAAGCTTAGAAAAAGTTGATTTCATTATAAAAATAAGCTCAAAAATATGATAAAAAAATGTTATCAAGTTTGCCAAAGATCGAACATATTTTTGGAAGATTTAAGACTCATATACACATAGATGTAAGTGTTGTAATCCCTTCTTCTTTTTTGTTGTTCTTTGGATTTATTAAACTTTCTATTATAAAATTTGAGGGTTATTCTTTATTTTGGTGGAACCAAATGACTAAGATATTGAGAAAGGCAAGAGGATATCACTAGTCTCTTGAGATTATTTTAAAGATTACACAAGAAAAAGAGACTCTAAAAGAAACCCTTCATATTCCACATGGAAAGATAAAAAGGATGATAACCAAGGTAAGTTTTCTAAACCTCTCATTATTTCTTTAAATATTCTAATGCTTCTTCTTCTTATTCTCATTTTAATAGTCATGTGTGGTCTTCTTTTTTGTCCAAACCCAAATTTGAGAGAAAAAAATAGGCAAATTGAAATGTTTTAAATGCTTGGGTTATGGAAACAAAGCTTTCAATTTTCCAAACAAAAGGGTTATTGTGATAAAGAATATAGAGATTGATTATGAGCTGATGGAGTACTATCTAGCTGCAACATTTTGGCTAAGAAGAATGAAGAAGATGAAGCCTTATAAAGGAAGACTTAACACTTAAGATAAGAGTATTAGAAATTTCTTCCATTTTCTTAGTATTGTAAACAAATTGTATAGGTTTGTAAAAATGTATATAGTAGTAAAATATTTTGTAGAGAAATAGTAATTTTCTTATGTAAAAAGTATGAGCATAGTAGACCTTCAATTGGACCTCAATTAGGATATATTGGGTGGTCAAAACCCTAGTTCATAAGTTAATTTTGTCAGCCCTAATTAGGCCTCAAACCCTACAAAGAATGTCAGCACATGACCATAAATCACCCACATGCTACCACCACAATTTGCACAAATCTACCAAAGTCTAGCACTTATAAAGTCTTAACAATCAAAGGAGAGAAGAGATAAAATAAGCTAATCAAACTTGGAGAACACAACCAACAACTCTTAACGTTTTAAAATATTATAGAAAAGTTTTCAAATAAATTGAAGAAATCATTAAACAAATTCAAAGAGAAGATTATCAATGATGCAAAGATTTCCATTCATAAAAGACTCGAACAGTGATCATTCTAAAGCTATACAAAGACTTAAAGATGAAGGATCGAAGCATCAAAGGAAAAATGAGCCAGCTTTTGTAAACATGATAAAGTTGTAGTGTTCAATTTTTTAGTTTCGTTGTTTTATCAGCTTTTGAGAGCAAACCTTGTAAATTCTTCATGTTGTGAAGAATGCTTGTGAACTTTGATTGATCTCTCTGATTGGGAGTTTTTCTCATTGTTGAGATGTCTTGATCTTAGGGGGAGATTAAGATTGGGTTACCTAGAGATGTTAGAATACTTGTTTCCTGAAAAAGTGTTAAAACTCATTGCTTGGAGATGTGTAGAATACTTGTGTCGGACAGGTGTAGAATAGTTTTTACTTGGAAAGGTGAAGAATACTTGTGTCCTGGAAAGGTGTTAAAACTCATTTTTAATGAAAGCTCTAAAGTAGGTTTGCTTACAAGGACTAGACGTAGCCCTGTTTGTAGGTTGAACCAGTATAAATCTTTGTCTAGTTCTCTCTCTGCCTTATATTATACTTATATTTTTAAATTGTCTATATCTAATGAATTGAGCTTAGATTATTCAACCCCCCTTTTTTTGGAGCCAATTGCACTTACATAATCTCTGTTGACCTTATTGAGCCTATTATAATTAATTTTACTATTCTAGCAACCATGATACATGTAAAATTATAAATTTGCAATTATTGTAAGACTATAGAATCAAGAGAGGGTTGGTTATTATAAATTTGCAATTATTGTAAGACTACAGAATCAAGAGAGGGTTGGTGTGTAACCGAAGACTAATTTCTAACATTTGATGAATAAAGTTCATTTATTTGAAGACCTGAATTATTTATCAAAATGAATGAGTTTGATGCATGAAGTTATAAAATGGATATATTTGAGAAAGAACGATAAAGAACTCTTCATTTGATGTCTATATATAACGCTATTAAAGTATAGGCTAAGTTTGTATATATTCTAATTTTGTCTGATAGAATCTCGTGTCAAAATTATAATGGAAATTTAAATATATGAATGATGACCTTTTAGGAGAAGATTGAGACAATACGATATGACATAAATAATAAAGGAATCATTTGAGGAAGAAATTTTCATAAGATTTACACCTATCACTTGATAAACAAAACTTAAATAAGACCACAAATTAAACGTTTAATCACACAATTATTTCACTTAAGAAAATAGAACCTTGTAATAGCATGAAGAAGTTTAATGAATAATTACACTCACTTCTTCTTAAACAGAATATAATCATAATATATTTTTCTTAAGACAAGACTATCTATCATACGAAAAAGCTTTAGAATGTTTACATAAAATGACAACTTTGTGTTTTGATGATTAATTGAAATTGAAAAAAGTGACTATATATATATATATATATATATATATATATATAT
>Ga0099824_1003261_pt1 | contig 23723 bp, 22 predicted proteins | sample SiratrowhiteBW_FD_76837 | JGI IMG/M metagenome (GOLD analysis project Ga0099824, IMG submission 76837) | Root nodule microbial communities of legume samples collected from California, USA - Siratro white BW | ecosystem: Host-associated > Plants > Roots > Nodule | place: USA: California...
TGTTTATAAAATATATATATATATATATATATATATATATATATATATATATATATATATATATATAACTTTTATAACAAATATATATAATATTTGTTCTCCATCCTTAAATTTTCTTTTCTAAATTTATAAAAGAAATTCTTACACTTAATCTATTATATATCTGACTAGGTATTATTATCTCATATTTGTATTAATAAAATTTAATTGTTTCAATTTTACGTTGTCGTAAATATCTATACAGATCCATCATCTGGTATTGGATAGAAAAATATGCTAATAAAAATGGCCTTTCAGGTACTGCTCAAATCCTCAAAGAGCTATCAAATATACTGTTTCTGAGATACCTCTCTTAGCTGCTGCAAAAAGATGCTATCTGATAAAAAAAGCCAAGAGTCTGCAAACTAGCGCCTATTACGGAATTATATAATTAAAAATATGTAAAATACTCAGTAATGTTTAGTAGGCTCATCATTTCTTCACTGATCCACGTCAACACCCTCTCATCTGAATGTCAACCGCAGTAAACTTAGCATGGCATCTCACAGGTGTGACATTTGCAGCCCTTTTTGAAACAGCCTTAATCTCATACCTTTCAGCAGTTAGCTTATGTATGTGTTGCGTATAAAACACTCACATCACCCAGCTTTCTCTTATGCAATCTTATAATTATAGTCAGAACACTGTAGTGCTTGAAGCCTAGAAGGAAAGAAGGCCAGGAAATGGATGCCACTGTGAAAGACTTACTGAAGAAACGTATCAACTATATACAAGACAACAAAACACAACATTTACAAAGGCAATAGAGCCTGCAACTGTAACGAGAAATCAATACAATAGTCAACTACGTATCATGTAACCTCTAAGAGATTTAAATGAGAAAAGGACAAAAACATAATGAGAGGGATCCTGAGTTTCAATTCCCCTGAAAAAAAAATATATATTATCAATTAGGGACTCGTGCACTAGTTTTGTAGGTCGAAGCAAATATATTTTTTGGTAGCAAACATATACATTAGCTGTTTTTCCTTCTATTCATCTGGGTGTCATTTCTACATTAGCAGGGATCAAGCTTTGTATATCTTACACTCCAATTACCAAATCCTGTATGACTGCAACTCCCATGAATTGCTTGTGCAGTCTGCAAACCACACTTTTCTTACATTGAAACTAAAAAGGATTTGCAGCATGACCATATCAACTGGTCAGTTGCAAAGCAATGGATCAATCAGGAATGCATTTACAGGCAATAGTTGGCATAGATGCTAATGTGGCCAACAAATCTAGAAAAACTACTGTCACAAAAGGTGAGATATACATTTCACATATACACCAAAATTGGGTGCACTATGATTCCTTTCTACACAAATACCCACAAACTAAAGCACAAACTCAACGAGTTCACTCCTCGTCAACATAAAACTATCCATATCAACACATGTCCATTTAAATTGAACCCAAAAGAATAACATCAACACATGAATGAAGGGGCCTGAGATATGGCAGACGCGGATCAATCCATAACTAAAGAGCCATTTCTCGAGTAACAAAACAAAAAATCCCCAATGCTCAAGAGGTAGGTAATATATATTCACATTCCCGCGTCCACTATAACGACAATGGAACCTGAAAAATACCATACACCCTGAAGCACCATCGTTCATAATCATCAATCAAGAGTTCCTCGACTCATGAATTTTCGTAGCCAAGGAGTCACGGAAAGCCAAAGCCTTGGACGACACAGCCTCATTCTCCAACGAATCACAGGGGCCACTTTCAGAATCCTCAAACCCCGAAGCCAAAGCCGAAAAATCCTCCCGCATGAGCAAACCATTATGAAGAATGGAACACGCGCCGATATACGCCACGGCCATCTTAAGCTCCTCGGTAACGGGTCGACTGAGGACCCCCCAATTCCTCAAACTGGCGGCGGTTCGGAGCGCGGGGAGGCGCATGGTGGCATGAGCGGCGTTAAATTGGGCTTGGACGGAGTCGGGGAGAGGGTGGGCGAAGGGAACGATGAGCCAAGGGAGCAAAGGGTATTGGGAATCGGCGATGAGGTACTGGGTAAGTGGTGCGTTGAGGAGGGTTCCCTGTTGGATGTCGTTGAAGAGAGTGGAGGATTTGAGGATTTGGAAATCGGATTTGTCTCCGGGGAAGCCGGCGGCGATGGTGAGAATCCGGAAGGAGGAATCGACGACAATCTGGGCGGCAACGCGGGAGGTGGAGTTGGTGTGGGCATTGACTACTTGGAAGCGGGTGCAGAAAACGACGCCGCAGCAGTTGGGGAGGCGGGAGAGGGATTGGAAGGATTGGGAGACGGAGCGGAGGTCGGAGGGGTTGGGGAAGGACACCCAGAAGCGGAAGTTGGTGCAGAGGACGCGGCAGAGTTGTTTGACGCAGAATTTGGCGACGGGAACGGAGACGGCGAATCGGGAAGAGATGTCGGGGTAGTTGAGGCCGGCGGCGAGGCGGGAGAGGCCGATGGCGAGGCGGAGGGTGGGGGAGAGGTTGAGGGGGAAGAGTTCGGCGGGGTCGCGGCAGTCGAGGAGGGGTTCGAGGAGACCGGAGAGCCATTGGAAGGTGGAGGAGGTCATCATGAAGGAGTTGCGGAAGGAGTCGGGAGTGCGGGTGAGGGTGAGGGAGAGGGGAATCGCGTCTGGGGAATCGCGTTTGCGTTTGCGTTTGCGGGAGAGGGAGAGGGAGAGGGTGGTGGTGAGTTGGTGGGAGAAGAGGAGGAGGGGTAGGAGTGAATGGGAGGAATTGGGGAGAGGGGAATTGCGGGGGACAATGTGGAGGAGCAAGAGGAGGAGTTGCGAGATGAGGGAGGACAGTATGGCGGCTAATTTCCGAGATTCCATGATCATGGAGAAAGGGAATTTGGGGAAACCGAGGTGCCTCTGTTTGTGTTGTTTGCGAGAGCACAAAGGTTTGGTTTTTTTGTTGAATATTGTACAGTCAAGTCAACTCACTGACTCACTCACTCTCTCTCTGACACAGGTGCCCTTTCATTGGCTCTCATCGTATCACCAACCTTCCATTTCGGCGCCCACCTCCACTTTCCGAACCTTCCATTTCATCCGCACGTGCCACCTCCATCCCCTTCTTCACTATCCTTATTTTAATTTTTTTTCATTAAATTACGTTGGTACCCTTCACAATTTCTCAAACCTTCCATTTATTTTAAAAACATAGCATTCATATTCTATTTTAAACAAACTCCCCTTTTCTTTTCAAAACCTTACCTTTCTTTTCTCTAACTTAAATGAAAAAATAAAAGCATACTTGAGATTTCATCCTTTAATTAAGGTTTCAATTAAAACTTTGTGAATAAAAAATATGATCGGTAAGATGATTTCCCACTAAAGGTTATCACCCAGAGTCAACAAATATTAGTTATGGATAAATATTTTGTACCAATAACATGGCTACAAAATAAATTCATTAAAACTATGAAAAAAAAATAATATTAGTACAGGTACCCACGACTCAGCTCATTATCAATTATTAATTAATATCTTATTGTGACTGATCCTAATTGATATTATGATAATTTATGATTCCGAACGTCTTAAATTATTATGAAAAAATATTCAGTGACAGACTCTTATAAATACAACCTAAGTCAAAAGGAAGTATCATCTTACACAATACACTTATACTTTTCTTTCCTAAACACCTTTTTTTTTGCACTTTTATTGACTTAAGCTTCACTTACATGACTCAGGCAAACCTCTTTTTCGAGGACCATAGGGTCCATTGTCGCTTGTTCCTGACAACACTCAAGGGCCCCGCCTACAGTGGTACTACTCGTTGTCATCCAACTCTATTGACTCCTTTGAGATGCTATGTGCTCGGCTCACGGCTAGGTTCGCTGACAGCAAGTCTACAACAACCTCGTCAGCATCCCTCCAGCATGTCGTATAAGGAGACTCTGAGTCGTTGCGACAGTTCATGGCTCGGTTCACAAGGCGACGTTGGCGATACCTCCACCCTGCTGTAACTATACATGCATTTCTGATTGGGTTGAAACCTAGCCCATTCTTGAACACACTCTACACGGATCCACCATCGAACATGGACAGTCTAAGGGCTAGGGCGGCCAGGTACATGAGCATTGAGGAGAATACAAAGGCCAAGAAGAGGAAGTCTTAGTTGCACGCCCCCTAGAGAAAGCTCTTGGTTCCAAAAGAGGGTCAAACCGGGAAAGTATGATCGCTAAACTCCTTTGAACGCCATTCGGGAGGCCGTGCTATATTAGGCTTGCAACTTGGAACTCATTCGTCTCCCTCGCCCGGGACGAGAGCAGCCGGGTGCTGACCCGACCTTTAGGTGCAGTTACCACCAAAATATTGGGCAAAACATGAAGGAATGTTCCAAGGTCTGGGACCTCATAGAATAACTCACCCAGTTGGGGGCTCTGGCCCGCTTCGTCCAAAGGGGCCAGCCACATGCCAACCTGGAGGGATCCAAGAACTTTGGTACCCACAGAGGACGTGGAGGACGATTGCATGACGATAGAAGTTGAGGCCGAGGACTAGGGAGCTCAGAACCGAGGCAAGAGATGGAAGCACTCAGGAAGACCCTAACGCTGCTGCTGGATTCGTGAACATGTAGAAATCCGGTTCGAGTACGTTGGAATAGGCCAGCCCCACATCAGCACCATTGATAGGTCAGTGGACGTGTTTGATATTCAATTTGGTACGGTTGGCACCATTGCAGGTGGTGATGCTTCTAGCTCAGCCAAGAAGAGGCATTACAATAGCATTAATTCTGTGAGTTACCTGCCGCCTCGCTCACAACCACTCATCACCTTCTCGGACACCGATTTCTCCATCAATGATCCTAACCAGGACGATCCAGTGGTCTTCACCGCCACCATTGCCAATTGGAGGGTGCACAACATTCTCATAGACCAAGACAATTCGGCTGACATATTATACTGGTCCACTTTTCTTAAGTTAAATGTGTTTGAATCCGTTATTCAGTCGTACACCGAACCATCTCTAGGGTTCGCAGGTCAGAGTGTTCATGCCTGAGGTTACGTAGATCAGTTGACGACTTTCAGTATGGGACAGTCGTACTGAACTCTAACGGTATGTTACATCTTGGTGGAGGCGAAAACATCGTACAAAGTCATTATAGGACAATGAACCCTCAATCAACTTGGGGTAGTAGTCTCCACCCCACACATGGCTATGAAGTTCCCCGCGCCAAACGGGTCTATCATAACGGTCAAAGCAAATCCCAAGAAAGCAGGTAGTGTTACATGGAAAGTCTGAAGGTCATCCCCTACTCACTGAAGACGGTGGGGGAGCAGGCGACACAGACTAAGGAAATGCAGGCACCCCTGGCCGAATGCCACAACGTGGAGATGGTGGTGAAGCAGAAGATTCCCGAGGAGGTCACGGTAGGTGCCGAGGAGGTTGCAGATGAAGGAGTCTAAGTTGATCTCGAACCTCGTGTAAAATTTGAGGAGAATCAACCTACTTTTGACAAACTGATGATGACAGTACAACTCGGCATTCATCCCTATCAAGTCACCCATCTGGGCCGCAACGCCCACTGACTTGTAAGGGGCGAAGTAGAGCGGGTACTTGTGGCCAACTCAGACCTTTTTGCACGAAGCCCAGCAGACATGCCCGACATAGGCCCCTATTTTATGTGTCATAAACTGGTACTACTGTCGCAGGCCAGGCTCGTGTCCCGGCAAAGCCTGGCCTGAGGCTGAGGGTTGAGATGCAACAACCATGTCAGTAATAGACTTTTATGCTTGGCCGACAGATGGACGTAGCTACTTGACATGATGGTCAGGGGAACCTGCTCCACCCTCGGAGAAGCCCTCCAAATTGATCACCTCAGGCGCCACATCAAGGGGAGTGAATCCTACACAGTGACAACAGGAGGGACAAAAGCCTTGGGTTGCATTTGGATTTCGGTGATGAGGAAGGCAGAACCACCAGCAACATTATCAGAAGGGGCACCAGAGGAGTCGTTTTGAGCTGAGGCGATGTTAGTAGAGGAGGTAGACCCACTCTTCTTCTTAGTGGCCTGAAAGCCAGCTGCCAGATTGTGGTGGCCACCGACTCGGGCACAGAGTTTATTCATGTCAATATTGTTGCTCATGATCTCTGCAAAAGGAGAAATGAGGTAAGTAACATAATGAATCAATATCAGCGACACACAAAGTAAAGTATACCTAAGAATAGGGCATCGAGATCCTCAACAAAAGGAAGTTGTCTAATAGCCTCTACAGCCTCCCTTTCCTCAGGAGTAAGCTGGTACTCAGACCGCAGCAGAAACCTTGTCGGTTTCTGCCAGTATAGAGGAAACCGGGGAGTAAAGTCTGGATGGAAGAATAAGCGCCTGTCCGCATCTCCAAGATGGCAACGGAGCTTGAAGAACTTAGTCTTGGAATATTTATAGGACGAGCTATACAAGGTGAAGAGTGAGCCACTATAAGTGGCACTAAGGGACACCCAACTAACAAATCTACCGATCTTCATCTGATAAAAATGAGTGAAGACATTGGTGGAAGGCTCAAAACCTAGGTGCACGTAGAGTAGCTCAAAACACTTCAAAAATGTCCAACTATTGGGATGTAATTGACTCGGTGCTATGTTCATCAAAGTCAGCATACCCGTCTAAAAGTCAGTCAACGGAAAAGTTGTGTCATACTCCTTATACAAAAAAATCATATACATAAACAAAATCGTAGCTATCCGGCTTCGGCTTCACGTACACTCTCTCGTCAGATTTGCACGGCCTAGCCACAACATAGTCGATAACAAACTCATCACAGATAGTATAGACAGAGACGAAAGCATTAACCTCTTCCCTAGTACTGAACTCAGTAGCATACTTCGCCACTTCACTGGATACCCATGAATATTTAGGATCAGTGACTGGGTGGGTTGGCTCCTTTTAAACCTTTTGGAGGCACCACTGACCCCTGGGTTCGTAACCTTAGGGTTCGAGCTTTTCCTCTTCCTAGAAGCAGCTAAGGGAACAAACACATGGATAAGAACTCGAGGTGGCCTATTGGAGGAAGGTGAAGGGATACTCTCCGAAGATTCTTCCCCACCGAGCAAAGATTCAATTCGCTCGGAAGAGCTTGGCTCACTTAGGGGAGTAACCTCCCTCTCTAACATGGTCCTATGAGCACCAGATGATGCAGTAAAAGACGAAGAGGAGGCCATGTGGGTACCTATAGGTGAAGGATGTTGATGGTGGAGAGGAAGCAAAGGAGCGATTCCCAGAAGAAGACAGAGCAATGTATCTTTAGTATGCTTTGAATGTAACAGAAGCTTCAAAGTTTTGTAAGTAAGACAAGAAGACGAGAGGTCTGCCTTAATAATACTCGACCCTTTAGTTTCAACGGACGAGATTGAACCACGTGAAACTAGAGTCCACGTGGCATCATCTGGGGAAGGGTGGGAAAAGGGCACATCAGTCACATCACGCCTTATCCCCTCTGCACTTCATTAAATGCTGGCAATGATGACGCTACCGCCGACTAAAAAGGCGCCTCTCACTAAAGCCCGATGCCGAATAAGGAAGAATGAGCCAAAGTAAAACCACCTTAGCCAGTTCAATTTGGTATACTCCAAACCAAGCACATTTCGGTCATCACGACGGTCCTCTTACCGAAATCACGAACTTGGGGAGCTTGTGTACCTACCCTGCTAATGAGGTCAGATTCACCTGAATCTATAACGGCCCAGCCCATTAGTAATTATCAATTAATATTTTATTATGACTAATCCTAATTGATATCAATCATGTTGTATTATAATAATTCGTGATTCCTAACATTTAAAATCAATATGGGAAAATATTCGGTCTTTAATGACAAGGTCTTATAAATACAAGACCAATACAAACGATTCAATATATATAACAATATCTTTATAAGAAATAATAAATTGAATTAGTTCCTCTGAATGAGAGTTGTTTTCAATTAATAGTGAAATATAACATACATAAAACCAAAAAGTCTTTGTTAGAATTTAAAACGTTTAGGTGACTTCTATTAGAATATCTACTTTAAATGGTAGAAACATTATTTGAGTGTATGTATTTTTTATATTTAAATACAATCATCCATAATCGCAATAATTCTTATTAGAATAATTTCTTATTAGGTTTGTCTCTCAGATTTGGAGAAGTCCTATCGAGTGAAGGAGATTTCCGACATGAGGATACAGGATGAAATATAAAATTTAAAATTGGTGCAGTAAGAATGATTTGGAATCATAAAACCAGAATCTCACTCAAACACCCCAATCTGCCTTTATCGAGAAACAATAGTCATGTCTTTATTTTATTTTATTTTATTTGAAAGAGTATTGGTGTATTAATTGGGGCCATCTTATAATATCTGACATTTTATGATTATACATAATAATATTTGCTTTTCAAGAAAAATAAACAAACACGAGTAAGAATAAGAATCCCTTTGTGTAATCTATGCATTTATTTATATTATTCGTCGTTCGTGTTAATAATTCCAACCATCTCTTGCCCCATGTCAACTTCTGGCTACTTCATTACTTCCCAATGAATTTCTGTCATTTCTCAATAAAAGCAAAGTTATATTGTTATTACTAGTTACCTAGTAATAAGACTAGATTTAACCGAATATTGCCATGATTGATTATGGGAGTTATGAATTATACTGCTTGTGATTCTAAATGTACAAAATTACTATTTAATGATAATTATATGAAAAGACCCTATAAATATAATCTAATGTCACAGGGAGTGATCTATCTATCTCATTATATATTCACTCAAATACTTTAAACACTCTTTATTAGTAACCGAATACTAATATTACCTTATGATTTATCACTTTATAATTTATCAGATATTACCTTATGGTTTAGCGAGATCATTATCCAAGCAGAAAGTAGACTGAGATATACTTGTCTCACTCAATAGCAATAGCACGGTTCACATGTTTGCATCACAGGCTTATGTACCTATCCATTAATAACATCAGATTTAACATAATCCTTTACGACATACTATTAACTCTCAATATAATAAATAGTAATTTCTGATTGATTATAGGAGTTATAGCTCGTGATTCTATATGTATATAAAACTGTCATTTAATGGTAATTGTATGACTTTAATGAGAAAACCCTCTAAAACTGACATTTAATGGTAATTGTATCACTTTAATGAAAGAACCCTATAAATATGACCATAGTTAACTCGTTACAGCAGACTTACAATGGGTCAAGTAAGAGCATATTGTTTTTGTTTTTAGCATCGAACTTTCTATACGAAACTATTAGCTAGTTATGATAAATATGTCCAACAAGCATCAATCTTCTTGATTTCAACTTAATGTGAAAGTTTGAAATTATTCAATATTTCAACCCTTCGTTTCACTTGTTCTTTTGCAAAGAAAACATGACAGAATAATAGTTTATATAAAAATTTATACAACGTGAATTCAGTGTGCTAGATGAATTTCGCACAGAACCAAAGCAGTCGCTAATATTGTTGATTAAGTGATGAGAATATGAGATCATGAACAACATGGGATGGATGACACTGCTTTTATTGCATAGTCAAACATATGGTTTAACTAACATATTCTCTCTAAGTCAACAACAGTTATCAAATCATAGAGATTGGAAGTTTATCATTCATTATGAAAGCAGTCTCACAGGGCCGCACCAATTATGGGGAAAAAAAAGGCACACAATATGTACAAGAACTCGGCAATGCTGTATAGTCCGAAAGACTAAAAGAACATTTAATCGAAATTACCAACTTGAAGTTTTGGTCCCGAAGATCCGTGATTAGGACTTGAGCACCCTCTCAATAGCAGCCACATAGAACTCCTTTGGCATGGTACCAATTACAGAATCGCATTTCTGACCATTTTTGAACATTAAAACCACAGGTACAGCCTTAATTTCATAGTCTTCAGCAATTTCCATGTCAGTGTCTGTGTTGACTATGAAGCACTTGAGTTTTCCAGCATACTCTCTTGCAATCTCATCTATTATCCGGTGAACCATCCTGCACGGTCCACACCAATTTGCATAGAATATAACAAGCACTGGAGTTTCACTTTTCAGAATCGAATTATCCCACAAGTCTTTGGTAACTGGTGTAGCTGCCAAATAACAAGTCATATAAATGTAAAATTGAAACCAGGACCAGCTTTGAATCATTGGTATTTCAACATAAATACCCCCTTTTTCATAGTTACATAGAGAGTGAGAAACTTTCTACTCATAAATAAACACAAATGACTTTAGTTGCCTTCCCACATGGATATACAGCAATTGGGGTTAGGTCAAGCACCCAAATCTATTGATAAAATAGCCATAATAAGAGGAAGCATGTGGGGATGAATGAACTTTTCAAGCTCTTCAGAAGAGAAAACAAACAATAGTTTAAAATTATCAAGTTGGCCACAATGTCCTCAAAAACAAGAGAAAAAAAAAAGAAACTATTAGACTACGATAGCAACTCAAACTAGGAATCAATATTCAATATAATGATGAATGATCAACTGGGCTACACAATTTCCTTGATATTAATAAATATGGATAAAAAGATCAAAAGGATACTGAAGTTTATAATGCTTCCGATCTTTAATTACAAAAATTATCATTGTTACTTACAGGTCTTCTATGCTGGGCTTTCAGGTGGAAGTAACATAATTATAAGTAACAAACCTTATTTTACATTCCAAGCTTTCATAATTCCATGCCTCTGCCGGTTATTTTAACTACAAATGATTTACAAGGAAAGGCTTCACAAAACTTAATCAGAATTCAAAAGCATGAATCTATTCATAATGCAACTTATACTGTGAGTGGTTTGAACCAAGGTAGCTAAATTGGGATACTAAATGTGAATCGGAAAGCCTATTTTTAGAATCGCAATTTGAATTGTATTGTGAGTAGTCATATTCATGATGAACAATAAGACAGCACACACACACACACAAATATATAAAACACATACAAAAGCACAAATTCATGATCAATATCTCTAGGATTCTTTAACACAATGTGACAAATGAAAACAAATATAAATAAACATAATCTAGGCTATTGGTTAGGCTTATAAGTTTAATATCACAACCCAATTAACAAGTTAAAATAAACAAAAGAGAAGTTTTAAAAACTCATGTGACACACCTAACCATCCACATATGAGTTCTGTAAAAAGCCATATAACTTGTAAAGGCAAGCTGCAAAAAGCCCATACCCGAAGTGCGCACCTAACCCGATTTTCTTTCCCTAAACTCTAAATCCTAAACGAGAACTTTTGCCCTGACGCTCTAACCAAATTTTCTCTAGTAACACGTAAAACACCGGCAGCAATGATGCAACTCCTGCTAGAAGACACAAAAGGTGGCAGTGATTGCCTTTATCATGGACTCCACAACGCAACAGCATCACGAGTGCATTGAAACCAGAACCACAATAGCGTCAAAGCACCTCTGAGCCGGAATCATGCAATTCACTAGGAGATCGCAGTTCATGGATACTCACGATTGCATTGAAACCAGGAACACAATAGAGCGATAGCATCCCCACTGTGCCAGAATCATGGTGCAAGTCACTTGGAGTTCGCAATTCATGCAATACTTGAGTGATTTGTACAATATGCTGGACAATTCACTCGCAAAAACCATACTCATCATGATTTGAATTGCCAGGCTTCGAATCATACGAAATCACTATTATCGTGCTGTACTAACTATCATGATTTGAACATTTTTCACATATGCACTATTCTGATAAAGGTAAGAGAATACGAAAGGAGAACTATAATCCTATTTTCAAGCAGATCCAAAATGACCATTTCAACACGTCCACCTTTTCACAGAACTCTACCTAAAATTTACCCAGAAGTATGGATATTGTTTGAGTTTAACACCTAAAAAATATAGCTTTTAGTCACTCAAAACGTGATCCACCTTACTGAAAATCTAAGCTGGAAAATGCTACAAAGCATGAAAGTTTAGCGACAAACAATACACTTTAAGTGGGACAGGATTAAAAAACAAAAGCCAGAACTAAGCATTAGAAAAGAATGAATCTTGAAAGCACCCTATAACACAAACATGATCTTGGCCCCGATCTCAACCGAAAGGTTTTAAACAAGAAACCCAAGAAGCGTGGAAGAAAAGATAAATAAGTAGACAGATACCTGTTATTTGGTGACGCAAAGATTGAATCTTTGGCAAAAGAAGAGGGGTTTGAAGGTGTTGAGGTTGGTGGGGCATTCGCAGAACGAAGGAGGTAGAGTGAGGGAAGGCATGGGAGAAAGGGTCTTTGGGTTTGGGAAGAAGAGGAGGGGAGGAGGTGAGAGAAAAGGAAGCCATTGAAGAAATTGGGAGAAACAGAAAGAGAGAGTGAGAAATTAAAGACAAACACAAACTATGGGACCGCACAAACAAACCTCAAGACAGGAGGGAAGAAAAAACTGTGGATGCCTGAGTGAATGTGACCCGTGGATAGATGCGCTTGATCAATTAGTCACAACTCAGATATCATTAGGGTGCATTTGATTTTCTTTTTCTTTTACAGTCAATCTATTATTGTGGATCTAAATCTTTTAGATCTTAGTTACTGTTATACTATGGTTTCACTTGCCCTTGTCTATCAATGCCATCATGGATACACTTCTTACTTATGTCTATTTCAGTATCTTCTTTTGTAAAAAATAAAATATATGTCACGTAATACCATATTAGAAGTAGCAAATATAGTTAGTTAAGTATATAGGGATGAAAAAAATTCGTAAATATAATATATATATATATATATATATAATATGGATGAAAACCAACTTTTAATGGATACTCACCCCCTAACAGCAATTACCTATTTGTTAATTAATGAAATGAGTATAAGTATTATAATGCAGATATCTGTTACTTCTTAGTTTTATATGTATTTTTTTTTTAAATCAAGTACTTAAAATGATGATTGGAAAAAAATAATTTATAACTTAATTTTAAGGTTTATTGTTTTTATCTAAGCTAATGAAATTAAATTTGATTCCTAATTTTATTTAAATTTATATTTAATGCTGTAATGTATTTTGAATTTGTTTTCAGGAAAAAATATTTAATTTGTAATAATATTTTTGTCATTCTAATTATTTAGATTTTACTTCAAGATTGAAATTTGATTTAAGTTTATATTTTAAAAATATATTTTTAGAAAAAAATTGATGACATTGACGTGATGGTTCTGTTTCTGATAAATATTATAAAATTATTGTCAATACCCAATTTTGTCGGATAAATAAAAATTATTTTTACAAATAAAAAAAATAAAATAAAAAAATAAGAAATTAAACTTTTTAACATGTGTTATTTAGTTTTTTTGCCATTTAGAATAAATATAAAAAATAATTTTGACTTTATAAGTAGTTTGATTAAATAATAATAAAAAAGAAGATAAAATGAAATTTGTAAAAAAAATGAAATGAAAATGATAAAATAACAAAAAAAATGTGTTGAGTCTGTCTTAAAATAATTTAAATAGAAAAATTAAGTAAGCTAAATTGAACAGGGAGGTTCATTAGATAGTTCTGATACAGTTTGATCAAAATAAAAGTAAAAAATGTTTTACCAGGAGGTTATTAGAAATAAAAAAGTTACTATTTACACCTTACTTATTTGTGCTTGTCACATAAGTCCTAAGGTTCATAGAAGTATACTACCCATTAAAGTCCCTATGTAACTTTAATACCCTTTTAATTCTTTCTTTAATTAGTGCCTAACAAATTTTATTTCTTATTATTAAGAATCTTAATTAAGAATTTACAAATACATTTTTTGTTTTTTGGCTTTTTACCTCCTCACACTTATTACATTTAAGTGTCATGCTTTTGACATTTAATCACTTATTCCTTCTTCATACTATTCCTCTTCTTCATAGGTTTTTATACTTTATTCTATCTACTTTATTTCATGGAATAATTGATAAAAATAATGATTTGAGAGTCTTATAAGGAGAGATGAAGGGATTAACAGAAAAAATTATAAAGAATTGATTTTATTTTCAAGGGAAAAAAGATACAGATATTACACAAGTGAAAACACAAAAATTGAGAAAAATACTGAAAAATATCATACACAACATCTTGCAAGAATTGAGGCATAAAATTGCAGAAAGAACGTTGTTGTAAGCAGAATACAAAAAGGAAAACGAGAAGTTAGGTCTTCAACAGGTAAGTCCAGTGATTTTGTTCCTGTGTGCTCGCTTTATTTCTGTGTATAATGTGATTGTTTGATCTGCATCCTGTATATGAATGCATATGATGTATTTGTTTAATCTGCATCATGTAATATTGAAGTGCCTGTAATATTGAAGTGTTAGTAAATTTTTATAATATTTGTTATTTGTAAATGGGATTTTGGAATATTGTAAAACTGTAGAATTTTGATTATTACATGAGAGGTTGCTACTTGAGGCACATCCTCGTTTGGTTTAGGGGACTGCTGCTTCTACCACAGTCTCATAATTAGCATTGCCAGGAAATGTAGTAACCATTACCAAACAACCCAAACCAAATCCCAGAATCCCAAATTTCTTACCCTACCACATTTATATCTAAAACGCAAAACCAAAACTCATTCCTACACAGAAACTAAGCTTCAAGGAAACCAGAGGTCAAACCCCATCAATCCACGTCATCCTTAACCAAAATTAGAACTTCAAGATTGATATACATATAGTCAGAAAATCTCAAACTTTCCTATTTACAAATAAATAAAACGAAAAAAAGTTCAGGTAATAATTTCAGGTAATGTCAACACCAAACCCAGTCTCAGATATTTAGACCAAATCAGGAATATCTATAATCAGAGAACAAAACACCCATTCCAATACGAACCCGAACTCCCAGAACCCACATTCAACACCAAACATAGTGCCCTAGTGTCCACATACCCAACCGGAACCGAAATTATATCCAAAAGCATAGCCAAGAAATCACCAAAAAACTTCAATTTACATTCATTTTCTGAACCAAAAGAAAGTTAGTTTTAGAAACCAAAATTCAGAAAGCCCCAAACTTTAGAACAAAAACCAAACTGATTCAACTATACACAAGAAGGAGGAAAGTGAAAAACTGACAGCCTGAACCGTGAGGGAATATCTCGAATGGAGTGTGGTGGATGCGGCCGGAAGGATGCCGCCGCATTGTTCTTCCTCAACCTTCAGCTCTGTCTAGGGTTTTTGCTGGAACGAATAGAGAAAAAAATTAAAACGTGAACAAATGGAAATGGGGTGCCACGTTAGATGAGAAGCGTTGAACAGTTTTTTTTTCTGAATTTTTTGGGTCTTAATATAGCATGCAATTTTTATTTTATTTAGCTATCGCTGTTATGAAAAAAACATTCAGTCTAGCTATTGGATGCCTTAAAGTTAAAGTGTAATGATTGCTCTACCTTTAACCCGATCGGACTTTCCAACACTACTCCTGCTCCGCACTGTTTATCATTTGATGAGTCGTCTACGTACAATACCCACATAGTCTGTTGCTTTTGTATTTTGAGTTCTATTGCAAAGTCTGCCAAACATTGGGCCTTGATAGATCCCCTCGACTCAAATGTCAATCCGAACTCGAAAAGCTCCACCGCCCAACCGATCATGCGTCACACAAGTTCAGGCTTTAAGACGATCTTCCCAACAGGATAATCAGTTTTGACTGTAATGGGATGACTCTTCCCAAGAACTTTCCACCTTCACCTCTGAACACACATTTCGCTATATTTAAACGCTTGCCAAAATGGTGCAGCTGTCGGAATACTTCCTTCAACTGTTTCAGACTTCACTACCATGTCATCCACATAGAACCCCATGTTTCAGCCTATTTCTTTTTCGAATATCCTACCCATTAGTCTCTGATAAGTGACACCTGCATTTTTCAAACCGAAAGACATCACTTGGAAACAATAATTGGATGTCTCTATGATGAATGTCGTCTTCCCAATATCCCGGTGGTACATCGAGATTTGGTTGTAGCCAGAAAATGCATCCAGAAAACTGAGTACCATGTGACCGGCCGCTCCATCCACCAAGCAGTCAAATTGGGAAGCGGGTAGGCATCTTTCGGACAGACCTTATTTAAATCTGTATAATCAACACACATCCGCCATTATCCGTTGCTTTTCTTCACTAGTACCACGTTAGCCAACCACATGGTATATTGTATTTCCCTGATGAACCTGGCCCCCAATAGCTTTCGTACTTCTGTCGTAGCCGCTTTCCTTTTCTCCTCGCCCATTCTTCTCTTCTTTGGAAAAACCGATCAGGCCTCTTGGCAAATCGATAGCCTGTTAGACATTACTTTCGGGTCTATTCCTAGCATATCCTCGACCGTCCATACAAAGAGGTCTTTGTTCTCTATCAATACTTGCTTTATTTTTTCACTTTCTCCGTCCATCATGCTTCCTCCTAACTAGGTGTTTTGGTTTTTTCTAGCCAGTTGTCATTCGACTACTTCATCTTTTGGTTGCATCCTAACCTCGTCATTGATCCTGGGATTAAGATCTATTAACGCCATCATTCTTTGATTTACGTCCCTCTTGACGGTGGTTTCGGTCGGTGTTAGCCTAAGACTAGCTACATAGTACTCATGTGTCGTCCTCTGGTCAACATGAACATTTGTCACTCCTCCTCTATCAGATGGGAATTTCATAGCAAGGTGTGGAGTGGAGACTATAGCCCCTAACTTGTTCAAGGATGGTCGTCCCTAAAGTGTATTGTAGGACGTATTAACATCCACCACCACGTACTTGACAAATATGGTATTTTGTCCTCGACCGGGCTCACCAAACTTAGTGTGCAAGTCGATATATCCTCTAGTATCCACACTCGCCTGAGAATCCTACTATCTGCTCATCGAGCAGGATTATTTCACTTTCATCTAAACCCATTCTCTTAAAGGTTTTCCAGTAGAGGACGTCCACTGAACTTTCTTGGTCTACTAACATCTCCCTGATCTCACAATTTACTACATCAACAGTTATCATCATCGGATCGTCTTGTCGGGTATCGATTCCTCTAAAGTCCTGGTTGGTGAAGGTGATGTCCAACATGTCTCGTTGCCGGCTTCGGTTGATTACATGTATACTTTTAATAGCCTTCAGGTGTCTTCGTAGGGCTGAATGCGACAACCCGCTACCCTTGAACCCTTTTGAGATCGTGTTGACAACTATTTTTCTGGCATCTTCTCTGCGCCTGGGACTCCTTCCCCTTGACCGGTCCCTATGTGCTTTACTTTCGGATCTGTTTTTAGAACTTCTATTCATTCGGTTCGGGCTTCTGTCTCTCTGGCTTCATTCCCTACGCCGACCGTATCGTCGTCGTTCGCCTCTTGCTATGTATCTTTGCAGTTGCCCTGCTTGTATTAGCTCTTCAATCTTATCCTTCAGAGCTATACATTCTTCGGTGACATGACCGTGGTTTTGATGGTATCTGTAGTATTTGCTTTGATCAGCGTTCGGGGGTGAGGCACATCTGCGATATTCTGGGGTTAGATCAGCGCTTAAGGCTTCTTCCAAAATTCTCATCCGGTCGATATTGAGGGGCGTGTATCTCATAAAACTTTAGTCGCGATGTATCTCCCTAGGTTTCGGGGGGTTGTGATCTCGCCTTCCTTGATTCTGCTCTGTCATGGTGAACTCGCGCAGCTCTTCAACTTGCATAAATTGGGTTGCTCTGCTTCACAGATCGTCCATATTAACAGGTGGCTGCATGTCTAAATTGTTCGAGAATGGTCCCGGACGGAGTGTTGTGATCAAGTGGTGCATGGCCACCTCTGGGATGGATCTTCAAGGTGATTTTGCTGAATCTGGTCATGAACGTTTTCAAGGATTCTCCCTTTTCTTGTCGGAAGTTGACCAATGCAACAGACGACATTTGATGGGGCTTACTGGTCGCGAATTGAGCTACAAACTTAGCTTTTAAAGTCGTAAAGGAGTCTATCGATTTTGGGGTAGCCGAGTGAACCAACTAAGTGCAGCTCTCTTCAAAGAAGTTGGAAAAAATTTGCAATATATGTGACCGTCCATTGTGAACAGGGTTAACTGGAAAACAAACGAATCAATATGCTCGTCCGGATCAATCGACTCGTCATAACGTTCCAGTGTCGGATTATTCCAATTGGGTGGCAATTTCGTCGCCAATACTTCATCCGTAAAAGGAATATGTACAAACGAATTTTCAACAACTATGTGTGATGATTCTTCTCACTCCTCGCGCCTAGAGCTTGCCCTTCGGTCCGCCAGTGGAGGTTCTTCTCCTCGGTCGTCCTGTCACAAGCCTTCTCCTTCCGCGTGAACTTTCCTGTTGTTCCGCTTGTGTTCCACCCTTTCAAGTCTCTGCCTCAATCTTTCATTCTCCTCACAAAGATTACCGAATGCGCCCGCGTGACAAATCCGATCCTCTTCACGTAAGCTTTCTCATCATCTTCAGTTCCCTTTTGACTTCGACCAGTATGGCCGAAGAATTCTCTTCATGATTGTTTTGTTGGTTATCTTGATTCTTTGTAGTCACCATCGTCTCGGCCTCACGGTGGACGCCAAAATATTCTCGCAAGTGACCGTTTGGCTCTAGCAACAACAATGTCTTCTCCTTTTGCACCTTCCACTTACTGGTTGACATCGATCGTTCCAATCTTTAACATCTCGGGAGGGATTCTGCCAAGAGACCGGTTGACTCTAGCTACAACAATGTCTTCTCCTTTTGCACCTTTCACTTGCTAGTTGACACCGATTGTTCCAATCTTCAACGTCCCATAATAGGAGTGCAGAGAATGTGAGTCCAAGCTTAGAATAATCTTTTGGGTTGTAATTAATCTTGTATTTATAGAAATTATAATAAACTTAAAGAATTGGTCTATCCTCTTGTATGAGTTATTATTTAGTTATCTTATTAAGATTTTGTAATATAATCCATTACTAATTATTATTTATGATATATATCCTAATTAAGGAGGTGTCTCGTTAGCACCATAGTACATAGGCTCCAGTTCTTAAGGGTACGTAGCGGTCAAAAATATTAATAAGACCGACTGAAAAGTGTTTACAATGTCCGACTGAAAAGTGTTCACGATGTCCGACCGACCGACAGTCTATGTCAAGGTGCTGGCACTGCGTTATCTGTGTTAACTGCAACAGGTTATTAAATTTGAATTTCCTACACCGTAAAGGTTTGACGAACTGAAATTTTCCACTCTTTTCCTTGATTAAATCTGAGTCGTTAATATTATACAACCCTTAAAAAATAGTTTTTTAAGAATATTCAATTATCTAAACACAAATCAATGATATCCAAGGCCGTTATCAATATATTTATACCTTCATTTTTTTTTATATTTCGTACTAATTAACCATGATTTCTAACAAAAAAAATATCAATTGTGATATACTATTGGATTGATATCGAAGAAACTTGATGTCAATAAACTATGAAAAAATTTATATAAAATATTACAGCAGTATTTGTAACTCAAGATCGTAAGAGAGGCATTTCACTCTTTTATTTCTATTTTACATGAAACCGAATCTCAATCTCAAATTCCAATCATCTTTTTATTATTCTTCTTATCCACTTGTATCTAGTATAAAACTTTGGAATCCCACTTACATTATTTGTTCACGGGTTTCCATATGAAATGTGTCCAAATTATTCATGCAATACAATAAATTATAACAAGTGTTGCACCATTGCTATAGTCATATTTTTCTATTTGTTCATTAAAGTTATGTGCAACTCTGTCCTACAAGTCAATTAAATTTTAGTGCTTTTAGTTTGGGTTACTTTCACTTTTGTTTTAGCTTTATTTTTCTCTTCTTAATTTTGCATCTTATATTTCAGTTATTATCCTTTTACAAATTTTATCATTAAAATTCTTTTTAGTTTTGAAACTTTTAAATTATATGTAAATTTTACTAATGTATTAATTTTGTAACAAAACGATAATTTTTCATACAAAAACAAAATAAGTCAAAACGTGTTATTTTTTAAAGATTTGATAAAAAAATGTCATTTTTTTAACCTTTTATGGTGATACTATAACACTTTGAAGTTTAACAAATTGATAAAGTGCGCAAATATTTTTAAAAGATCATAATACAACATGAGTGACAAATAGTGTGAAATGATAATAATTTATCGATAAAATTTGTAATTTCTTTCTTATGTTTAGGAATCCTTAGATATTTAGATTACTTTCATTAAAAGAGTGAAAGTTAAACACAATCTTAGATATATAAGTTATTTTTTTAAGATTTCTAAAAAGGATTGTCTCGATCATGTCTGTTTAATTTTACAGTAATGTATTTTTACACTAAATCTTTAGTGGCGTTTTAAGATTTCATTTCTACCAACAACACAAAAAGAAGAAATACATTTCTACACTCTACACTTAGCATTTTATTATTATTTATTTTTAATACTGATTTGCTCTTGATTTTTTTCAGTTACTAATCCTAGTTATTTGATTTATCTATTTTTTTAATAGTAAATACATGAGATAGGATATTTAAAATAGAATCTTTCTATTCTTTTATTTTTTTTATCCAATGACTATACATTTATTATATTTTTATCTATTTTTTTAATAGTAAATACATGAGATAGGATATTTAAAGTAGAATCTTTCTATTTTTTTATTTTTTTTTATCCAATGACTATACATTTATTATATTTTTATGTAAATACAGGAAAAAAATATATGAAAAAATGGTGACTCTAATTCTATGTTACTTGATAGGAAGTTCGAATACAGAATTAAATAAATCAATGGAGAGTATTGGTCCTATTAATTATTTGAACATTAATTTATCATTTCTCGTTACTTTTTTTCTATTTTTTCAGTAAGAGTTTTTGTTTGCGGAAGTCTTGGTTCAATCTTGATCTAGCCGTGTTTATTCTCAGTGCGATCCTGTTTCTGAATGTTTCAAGGATTTGTTTGGTTGAATCCTTTATGTCTCCAGTAACATCTGAATTCCTAGTGCATTGATGGCGACCCCTATTACTGAGTCCAATGCAACCCTTAACCAGCAACTCCAAACCAGCAACTCCACAGCTCTTTAGATGGACCAGTAGCAATATTTTGGGATATTGAAAATTGCCTGTTCCAGCTTAAGTATAGCCTGAAGATGTAGCAGTTAATATAAGAATGGCTTTACGGGAGCACTCAGTAATTAGAGGAGCTGTTAAACTGTTTTATAGAGGTCAAAACCAATTTTAAATAACTTTTTTGGATTGTAAAATTTGAGAGTCAAAGTTAATTTTAAATAACTTTAGAATTCTATAATGCTTGTGTTTATTATAAGAAAGACAAAGACTATGTATTCTCGTAAATGTTAATAAGCAAGTCATGTTCGATGTGGTCAGAGTTGTATTCAGTTAGTGATTGCGACAACAATAAAAGAGACATATTCCTATAAACTATTGCTTCTTCTTTATTTAACCCTTCCGAATTGTTAATTGTTATTGATATGGCACTCCATTAAAATAACTAGTTGAAGTTTTATATCTTTTTACATTTCACTAACAAAACAATCTTCATTCAGGAGAAAATAAGAATTAAGCATTTGATTATTCCTTATAAAGATATTGTTATATATATATATATATATATATATATATATATATATATATATATATATATATATATATATATATATATTAGTTATGTAGTATACTATTTTTTAAGATGAGAATTGTTGCAACAGGAATCATGATGGGACGATCAAAAATTCATTTTAAAAAATATTTAAATTGAGATTGGAGTCGTCACCATAGTTTATTATGGAAAACCATATAAAAATAAAAAATAAAAGTGTCTACGAATCAAATTCAAAGATTCGGGAGTCGGTAACATGTGGGGAAGGTATTAACACCCCACAACGCCCGTCCTAAGACGGTACCTTTAATCAAATAAATAAAAATAAGTGTAGTTTAAAAAAATATCATTTTTTTCCCAAATAATAACAATAATAATGACACTAAAGACAAAAAACAAATATATAAAAAAACAAACAAGAAAACATGCCTATAAAAATCATAACAATAAATAATAATTAGGCAGATAAGAATAACAAACAAAAATAAAACAAACATATATATTTTTTATTTATTTGGACCTGACAAGGTTTAACCTTGATCCTACGTATCTCTATACATGATAGAAAATCAGGGTACACGTAGTTCTATTTTAAAAATTTGTTGGATGACGGTTGATATTTTTTAGCTTATGAATATTTTCTTTTATTTTTGGCAATATATTTTATATAATTTTTTTAACTATTTTCTATTTTATTATTTTTTTCTTGATAATTGTTTATTTAAAGGAAACTCGAGACAAGACTATTTTTTTATATTTAAAAATTTTTATTAAAAAAATTATTTTTATTTTAATTTGAGAAAGGAACTGATTTTTATTATCTTAAAGAAATTGTTTTTATACTTTAAAAAAAAACATATCCTTTTTAATTTTTTATTCATTATTTTCGAAAAAAAAATAACTATTTTTCATATTAAAAAAAAACTTTTTCTTTTATTTTATTTTTAAATTTTCTTTATATTTTATTTTCGAAAAACGTGTTTCTATTACCTTATTTTCGTAAAAAAAATGTTTTTATATTTATTATCGAAAAGACATGTTTTTATATTTATCTCATTTTTATTATTTTTGAAGATGTTTTATCTTTATTATTTTTGGGTTGTTTTGAAATTCTTTCCCTTTTTTTGTTTTGAAAATTTATATTTTTGATATTTTTTCAAGAACTATTAATTTATTAAATTTTAAAAAGCATTTCGTTCATTCCTCGAAAATTGGAAAATGTTTTATAATTTATTATTATTATTATTATTATTATTATTATTATTATTATTATTTAAATCAAAGAGACAAGGGATGAACCTTAGGATATCATAATAACAATCAAAAAGAGCAACCACATGTATGTGATAAGTATATAACACATAGTAAATAGAGCCTACCAGTTGAAGATCCTCCAAAAGCACGTTCCCTCATTCTCTGAACTTTCACCTTCAAACGATCTACTCTCTAATATTCAGGACCCTTTTTAGTATCTCTAGTATTTCTTGTGTTTTTTCCGGTGTATCCATCCACTTGCTCACTATGCATATTTATACTAATTCTAGTCAGCCCACTCTTAATTCAAATTTTAAATTCCTTAATTCCTAATTATTCCCACTTAATTATAATTTGTGAACTGCAAATTGATTATTCTCTTTTCAGCCCACTCTTAATTCAAATTTTAAATCCCTTAATTCCTAATTATTCCCACTTAATTATAATAATTTGTGAACTGCCAGCTTATTCACTTTTAATTCAGATTCAAATCCATTAATTCCTAATTATCCCCACTTATGACACCAACTGACTGTTAAAAGGATGAACACAAACTGAAAAATGGGCAGAATTGTACCATTATTGTTGTTATGACATCATAACCTCCCATACGTATAATCAAATTCGAAAATAAATAAATATGAGGAATAAATGGGGAATATTGAAGGTAATGTGGCTGAAACATTTTATTATTATTTTTTTAATTCTTTTTTTCTTTATTGTTTTTTCCATTTTTACATTTATTGAAAGCAACCTAAATAACACAACAATAGAAATAGATACTTAAACCTTTTTTTTTATTTTATTTTAATATTATTATTATTTTGAAA
>Ga0099824_1003263_pt1 | contig 23716 bp, 13 predicted proteins | sample SiratrowhiteBW_FD_76837 | JGI IMG/M metagenome (GOLD analysis project Ga0099824, IMG submission 76837) | Root nodule microbial communities of legume samples collected from California, USA - Siratro white BW | ecosystem: Host-associated > Plants > Roots > Nodule | place: USA: California...
AATTTTTTTAATAAATTATATTTATATTATTATTATCTATTTATTAATAATATTATATAATACTTTATTACAAAAAAGTTTATATAATATTTATTAATTTTTTTTTTAAATATTATTTATTATTAATTATATATATATATATATATATATATATAACGTAATCGATTATATATAAAATACTTTTATTTTATTAATTATTAATATTATTATAATATATTATATAATTAAATTATTCTTTTAATAAATTTATTTTAATTTAATTATATTACTTTTATTATTTTTTTTATAATTTTATTAAAAACTACAAATAATAATATTTTATAATTAATTATATTTATTTTATTATTATATAAATATTAATATATTGATAATTAAATAAATTATGTTTAAAAAGTTTAATCCTTTCTCCCTCAATTCTTCGTCAGCAAAAAAAATTTATAAAAAAATAAATTTTCTCATTTTTTGTTTTTAATTTTTTTTTTCAACTTTCTTACTTATTTTATTTGTCTGCGCAAATATGCACCTGAATCCAAAGACTTTTTATGGGACTCTGCTGACACATTTCATTAACAAGAAAACAAATGCATAAGATAACTTTGTGTTTGTTTAGAATAAATTAATTCTTAATGTGAATAGTTCAATGTTATTTAAATCACAAATTTCAGTATTTATAAATTAGTGCTTGGAGATTGAGTGCATAAATTAAGTTTATTAGATTGAATTTAAACTTACCCTTTATAATTGATTTTATATATAAAAATATTGTGTGGTTATGACTTTAACATGTCTTGAATAGCAGTAAGCAAGAGAACATTATATTTTTTATTTTTTTTTTTACAGATGATGAAGGATCTTGAGGTAGAAGAAATGATGTTTTGGTATTTAGTAAGAAAAAATGAGTTGACTTGAGAAATATTTATTTGAGTCTCTCAATAGACGTTATTATTTTTATTTAACCTTATTTGAGACAAAACGTTATTGGATGAGATTGTAAAAGGAATTTATTTTTCTTCTTAGACTAAATTTCGAATTTTAGTTTTAAGTCTAGTAATAAGTTGACAAATCATTAAAAAATAAACTTATAATTAAATATTATTATATATAATACTCACACTATTATCTTAATACGAGTATTGATACCCATTTTAGTCTCCAACCTAAACTTAAATTGTATTTTAGTGGCGTAATCAATCATTTTCTCCAACCGTGACAAAGATGCAAATATTGGGTAGGCCCATAACCCATTAATGCATACATTTTCAAGCCCATAACGAAACCAACACAGATGAATTTAGATGCGTCAACACAGTAGTCACAACCACCGTCCCAGTGAGTCCCTCGTTAAATACGAAACAACATTTGTTGTGAAGTTCCCTCTCACTGTTATTGGTCTTAGCCTTCAGCAATTTACGTCACGCGCATACTGAAACAGACCAAAACCATTTCATAGTTTGATCATTTTATATAAATCATTATTATAAATTAAGTTAAATTTAATTGAACGCACAAACAGACACAGACAAGCCAACACTGTCCTCCTTCCATCTCCTCTTTCGTTCCTCTGAGGTAACTTTGTCTGGCATGGCGTTCGGGTCTTCCGAGGATGTCTCCGCTATCAAATTATTGCTCCTTCTGGCTGTCATGTACGGACTCGTGTCGGCCCTGACCTACTCCGTCATCCACATGAAGTTCGTGAACCCTCTCGGGAACGACGCGCCGCTGGATCAATTCTCTGAAGGAAGAACTATACAACATGTTCGAATGTTGTCCCAAAAGATCGACGGTCGTCAAGTGAGCCAAATTTATTTATTTTTTCTAATTTGGAAATTGAAACTGTGTCAGCTTTATTTAGTGTTAAGGATATTGTTTACGATTAGGGATCTTTATTTAGTGTTAAGAAGTGCCGCTACTCGTACAGTAACTTGTAATATAATGTATATAACAGTATTTTTATTACATAATAAAATATTTTAAAACTCATAATAAACATGATTTTTTTTTAAAGAGTGGGAAATTTTTCACACAGTAGACACCTATTAAATTTATCGTCCTTTTGTTGTACAAAAACAAGAACATTTTTCTTAGGAATCTAAAATGGTTTTGTGAATGTCAACTTTTGGTGCATTTATTAACAGGAAGGGCGTCCTGGTTTGAAAAAGGCAGCAGAATATATTAAGGGTCAGTTGGAAGTACTAAAGGAGCGGGCTAGCTCGGATGTCAGGTTGCAATAGTACTTTTATTATTATTTTATTATTATTATTTAATTACTACTATTATTTGTCACACAATTCTTTTCCTCTTTTTCCTTGGCCCACTTATTTGATTTATTTAATACACACTTTTAATGTATGTTTCTTTCTTTCTTTTAATTTCTTGAACTCTGATTTTGTTTTCAATTTTTTACTCGCAGAATTGAGATTGAGGAGACTACTGTAAGTGGTTCCTTCAATATGCTGTTTTTGGGCCACAACATAGCTCTTGGGTACAGAAATCATACTAATATTATTATGAGGTACACTGGCAGTTCAATATAGACATTTGTATTGGATTCAGATATGTGTATTGGGATATATGAATGGTATTTTGCGCTGTAGTTACCCCTTACACTTCAAAGTTCAAGCAGTTTTAACATTTCATATTTGAATTTCCTTGTTTTAAGGGTAAACTTCCCTTAACCCGCCTAGTTTTTCTGTTGCCCACTTAAGAAAATATCGCCACCTGCAAATCACTATCTAAATTCAACTTATAGTTGATGAGTCACCACTTTGTTATCCAAACTGACCGACAAAGTGATACAACTGATAGGAGTTAACTACTGAATTGAGTAATAGACAAAAAATAAAGTTGTGGATGCCTTGTCAAGATCAATGCATGCAATTAAATGTCCACAATAGAAGGGCATGCTGCAGTAGCCAGAACCGTGCAAGAATTGCAGCATAATTGGAAAGGGATAAGGAAAGATATTTCGTAATTCATGAACAAATGTTTCACATACCACGGCAAGCTAGATTTAGTAACATGAAAGCAATGTTATTTCGAGTGTTTCCAGTCACCAATAAAATGTACGAGGGCATAGGAGCATGGATTTTTAACTGGCTCGAAATTATCGGTCTATCACTAGGATACACTGTCCTATTAGTGATTAGTGATTATTGATCATTGTATTAGGCAACTTAGCATAGCCATGATAGCTAATAATTCTAGTTTGCCAATTGCAGAGTAGTTCATTCACCATTGGCAGTTTATTGAATCATTTTCTTTCTGGTTGTTGCTTATTAAACAATCATGATATTGTTGCTATTGGTTTTTACTTGTACACAATTGAGTGCAATCTTACCCTGCTTTTTCCAATACCAGTTTTAAATTTTTCTAAGGAAATTATACATGTTCCTCCAGAAAATTCAAAGATGTATTCATACAATTCTGTTTCCCTTCTTACATTTGGTCCTCACCTTCCTCATATTTTCAGTTCCCTGCAATGATGTGAACTTCTTGCAAAGAAAGTTATAATTAGGAACATCATACTTCTAGAAGTGTATTTAGCTCAAATCCACTGCTTGTGTTATAACTGGCATTATTCCTGAATCAAAGTCGAGGGTTAATGGACACATAGTTGAAAGGATTATTTTAATGGGTGAACTACATGGGAAATAAACAGTACTTATCGCTTTGTTTACGTAACATTCCTGAATGTTGGTTAACATGGAAACTGTTAAAATAGACTTTGGTTTCTTAAGTGGGATTCCATGTGGCCTTACATAATCTTTTTGCCATAATGTCATTTTTTAGTAGAAAATAGTACCTTATAATTAAAAAAAGAAGTCCTAAGATGTTCCACACCGACTAGGAATATGGCTAGAATATTTCTTATGAGGCTTGGGTAATCCTCACCCTTGAGTTATGCTATAGGGTTGAGCTATACTCTGCAATTTTTATCATGGTATTAGGCCTCTCTAGTCTTAATGTTGGATTCCTAGTGATGTTCAGTCTTGCAAATTTCCAGCTCTAAATGTCCAGTTATAGGGGTGTGAGCAGAGTTGTCAATAGCAGCGATCCTTTATTTGCACTGCCATATCATTACACTTCAATATTTCAAAATAGCAGTCATCCTGCTATCTGCTATACTGCTAGTGCTTTTAGTGTCAGCCAGCCACTACACGCAGCTATGTGGGATTCGTAAACATGGTTTTGAGTTAACATGTCCATGTCCTACATTAGCTAGGAATATGGGAAAAATACTGCTTATTAGGCTTGAGCTATCTTCTCCCCTTGAGTACATCATATAACAAAGAAGGTTATGCGAGTGTAGCACTCTGACATGTATTGTCTCTCTTCGTGTAGTTGTTTCAATTACACAATTGTTAATTCTGTCCTGTGGTTTTTGTTAAAATGTTGGTTAGGGTAAATGTTCTATGAGACTATTGGTTTGTGTAACTATTGTGTTGGACAGTTACAACTAACTTGTATCTGAGCTTATTCTTCTGTTAACCGAGTCTCATATTCATCGTGTATTTTTTACCCTCTTCATAATAAGTTGGTATATCAGTTTTCTATCACAGTATCCAGAGCGCATTGTTCCTTTTTCATGGCTTTCGCCAGAATTCTTGATGGAGATATTTTTTCACTTCCGGTGACTGCTGGGGCTTCTCCTTCGTTGCCCATAGCTGCTCAGAGCTCTTCGATTCCAGTGGCTGCTCCAGCCACCTTTTCTCATCAATTCACTAAAAAACTTGAAAAAAATTTTGTTTGTTGTAACAACAAATTGAACTTGTTATCAAAGCCGTAGCCTTCATCAGTTTCGTGTTCTTTCTCCTTTTATTCCTATGGGTTTTCTTTTTGAAAGTGATCGTGATCAAAATCACATCAATCAAACGTGTCTAGACTGTTGGCTAGTGTTAACTGCTTTGTTACACAATTACAACTAACCTGTAACTGAGCTCTGTATATAGTCTTCTGTTAATAGAATCTCATTCATCTTGTATTATTTTCCCTTTTCATAATAATAAATCAATGTATCAGTTTTTTTATCATGTTAACATAATACTGAGTGCCTTTTTTTTGTTACTACAGGATATCATCTGTGATTTCCAAAGAGACTGATCCATCAGTTTTAGTTAATGGACATTTTGATAGTCCCCTTGGTTCCCCTGGTGCTGGTGACTGTGGTTCTTGTGTTGGTGAGTAGAAGCTACATTTGAAGTCATCATTGAAGAGATTATATTTGGGAAATCTGTGACTTACCTTGTGCATTTTAAATCGTATTGTTTGTCTTATTTTCCCCCTTTTCAGCATCTATGCTGGAAATTGCAAGACTAATAGTCGACTCTGGTTGGGTTCCGTACCGCCCGGTTATTTTCCTTTTTAATGGTGCTGAGGAACTTTTTATGTTGGTAGGAAGTTTGTCTATAGAGAATAATGCTTTATTCATGAGTGGATTTTACGATAATGAAAGTAATGTTGTGTTGTTTACTTCTGATGCTTAAGGGTGCACATGGGTTCATGAAGACACATAAGTGGCGTGACACAATAGGTGCTTCTATAAATGTGGAGGCATCCGGGACTGGAGGGCCTGGTAAATGTCATGCAAAATTTCTATTATTATTAGCAGTAGTAGGATAATAAGCTAATCTTCAGTGTCTCTCTCCATCAACTTATTATGTGTGTTATACATGACATTGTCACCGAACAATGTTGCTAAAATTAACAGATTTAGTTTGCCAATCTGGACCAAGTTCTTGGCCTTCTAATGTCTATGCAGAAGCAGCAATATACCCTATGGCTAATAGTGCAGCTGAGGTTTTGTTTCTCTTCTAGCCTCCCTATAATTTTAATATCCATCGTTCTGGTTGGCCATTGTTTTGCATTTACTAATTCAAACTTGAATTTTCCATTCCAACATACAGGATGTTTTTCCTGTTATTCCTGGAGATACTGATTACCGGATCTTTTCCCAAGACTATGGGAATATTCCTGGGCTTGACATTATATTTCTCCTTGGTGGATACTTTTACCATACCTCCTCTGATACAGTAGAGAGACTGTTGTATGTATATTACAAACTTGATTTAGTACAAGATATTTGATTAAAATTTTATATTTCTTTTCTTCCAAAAATGTGTAACTATAACTCTCTCTCAGGCCTGGAAGCATCCAAGCACGTGGAGAAAATTTATTTAGCATAATCAAGACATTTACTAATTCTTCTAAGCTACAGAACACCTATCAGACAAATTATAATGAAGTTACTGCTAGCACATTCAATGATGAGCGGGCTGTATTCTTTGATTATTTTTCATGGTTTATGGTATGCACTGAAGTTGGTAAAATCCTGCTTTTGCTAATGTTCCGATACTCCTTTTGATAATCAGAGCTATATGATCTTCAGAATTGGGCCATCTTGCTCTTTTGTTGTCTTATATTTAAATCATGGATTTTCAGATATTTTATTCCAGAAAGGTGGCTAAAGTTCTTCATAGTATTCCTATCTTCTTCTTCCTTGTTTTTCCCTTTACACATGGTAGATCACATTCTTGGTCAGCAGCCTTGTGTGATTTTATAAAAGGTAAATCATTACCTGGTTAATGCCATTTACTTTTTGATAAGATATTTCTAATTGGTCTCCTAGTTAATCACTTTAATTTTTTGCCTAAACGTTCCACAAGTTTATTTTTCCTGAGTTATTGTAGAAGAATTTAAATTTTATTTGTTGACACTTTGAATAACATTTTATAATTTGTTGGATGTGCAGGTATTTTTTTCCACACAGTTGGGATTATATCGGCAGTTGTTGTTCCTGTTCTGTTTTCTATCCTGAGATTACTGTTCTCTTCTCAGACAATGAATTGGTATGTTCATTTAAAATTAACTTTTGGCTTCTTGTAGTTAGTGACAGATTTTTTCTAGTGTAACTTTTGGTTAGTTAGTGCCAGAATGTTTTTTTATTAACCAAATGAGACAGTGAGAGAACAAAGTATGATGGAGCTGCAATTTAATAATCGCCAAGTAAAATATGAAGATTTTGGAGTGGTTTTTTTGTGGCCATTAAAGTATCTTAGTTGTAATAATTTAAAATCTTAATGCATTTTCTGGAATCATGTGTTAACAAAATTGATAAAACCCAGGTTTGCTCATCCATACTTGGCTTTCTTGATGTTTGTTCCCTGTGCACTTACTGGGCTTTTAATTCCAAGAATTATATGGAGACGCTTTCCACTTTCTCAAGACGCTTCAATTGTCAAGACATCGGAAGAGGTATTGTGGGATATTGAAATGGGTTTAACAAGTCTATTCTGATCCGTGTCTTCATAGTTTGTTTTTTTATAAAATGGTAATTAATAAATTTGCCACTGTGATAGACTTTTTTTAATCAATATCTGACTTTATTTTGTCAAACTTGTTACCTTAACAGAAGCACCATTTTTTTTTTCTAAATTTGTTTTTTACTTTCATGATAAGAAAAATTGGCAAAACATGTACTTTGTTCTTGGTTCTGTCAGTTATCAAATGGAATATATGGTCTGATAGAAAGGCTTCCAACGTCCAACAATAGTGTCTATAGAATTAGCATATCCACTTTGGCTTGTGCTATCTTCATGCATGATCTTTATAAATATGATTTGGTGTGGTGTTCTGAATTTGAACATATTCTTGAAGAGTAATTTCAATTTGTCTTGCTGGTGGAAAGTCTGAACTGCCTAACTTTTTTGTTTGACACAAATTGGCAGGCACTATCTGATGAAGCAAGGTTCTGGGGAGGATTTGGGTTCTACGCCATATTAACTATGGTGTGATGACTTAAAATATAGCCAGATGATATGATTCTTTTTCCTCATGATTTAATGTATTCTCTTGAATATTTTTCATTGCTAAGAAAATTTAGTAAAAACAGGCTTATCTTGTAGCTGGGCTGAGTGGAGGTTTTGTGACTTTTTTTGTGTGCGCTTCCATGCTTCCTGCGTGGATATCATTCCGCCTTTCAGTCAAATTCTTTGGGCAACGTTCACTCAGGTTGATTGTGAATGCTTATTTAATTGTAACCACCGCATGCACTACTTTAGTAAAGATAAATGTGTCTTGCTTCATCTTTGGTTTTACAGCCCCCAATGTCATTTTACTCCCTTCTCATTGCAATAGATTTGCTTTGGATCTTCACTGTTGTTATATGCATGCTATCATCTAATATTATTTCTTTTGGCATGTGTTATTCATTTCCGTAATCCTTTTTTGTTTTTTACTGTTTTTTGCTCTCCAGGTCAACAATGTTTTACATATTACCTCTAGTTCCATGCCTTTCATATTCTGTTTATTTTGGTGGCTTTCTTGCCCAGTTTCTGATAGAGAAGATGGGAATGATGGGTTCTCTTCCTCTACCATATGGTTAGTTATATATACACACCTCATTAATTAAATTAGTGTATTATAAATTGCCCTTTTTAAGGTCTAGTATGATAAATAGACCATTGAGATGGAATCACTAAGCTTTATGCTACTGCATATGAATAAGTACATTTATAAGTATGGTTGTTTAAAAACAAATGAAGTGTATATATGGGTCATTTTGCCCGAGGTTTCCTTCAGTGGAACTCATCATTAATAATATTAAGGCTATTCACAATGCTCAAAATGCTTGCGGCTGACCAAACCTTTATTGCAGGACACTATGTTCCTGATATTATCGTGGCTGCATTAATTGGAGTTGTGACTGGTTGGTGCACGGGCCCTCTAATGCCCATATGTGGGCATTGGTTAGCCAGGTCATCCATCTTGCAATTTCTGCTTCATCTTAGTGTGTTTGGTTTAGCTTTATCATCTCAGTTTTTTCCTTACACCACGTCTGCACCTAAGAGGGTTGTTTTTCAGCATACTTTCCACACTGCAGGTATTGATTACGAGAAATGGTTACCCTCTGAAGTAATGAATAAATCATGTGTATATAAAGTGTTTATATAAGTTCCTCTACTTCTATTCTTTTCTATTACCATTGTAGCACTCCAAATATCCTTTTATTCTCTATTTTTTTTATCTAATTTCTAGCATTTTTCCTGTGGTTTGGCAGGCTCAAGTCAGATTCTGGAATCCACTTATGATTTTTCTGTGACTGATTCCAATTCTTTACTTTTCCTTTTCAAACACTCACCTGAAGTAGCAAAGGAGTTGAATGTTACTTCAGAGTTTTCATTTCAATCTGCATCATTGTCTAAACGCAATGATTGGATGGTAAGTTGGATGCCGATATTATTATTTGCTTCCTTTCTTACAGGCACTTTTCCATCTCACTCAATTAAAATGGGAAAGAGTGAAACAAGATTTTTGTCCACATTTTTTTTATGTTTAATCTCTTTAATTAATGAAGTTCAAGGTTGAGTCACATTCTTCAGCAGTTGCAAAATCTCGAGTTAATGTTAGCAGTTAGCTTACTTTTTAAGAACACATTAGTATATGTAATGATTTGCCACTGCTATTTGATCTCATTCCCTTTGCAGGCAATTTTTCCAGTTTCTTTTCTCTTCTCAAACAGTCTGAAGTTCCCTGCAAAAAGGGATGATATTTTGAAGCAGTATGAATACTTTCCCGAATTGTCTATTAAAAATCCATCATTAAATTCTGAAAAAGGACCAAGAAGAGTTCACTTGGAGCTTTCTTTAGGGTGAGTACCTCATGTTGCTGAAAAATACAAGTTATGTTCCATATGATTTCAAGTTTTTTATTTTATTTTATTTTATTTTATTGTGGTGGCCTAGAGTGGAAATCTTGATTTAGTTGCTTCACAACCTTTTCCATGTTGGTAGCTTACAACAACAGTCAATGCGTGAGAATTATTTCACAGATACAAATTATGATGTTATATTTTTTTTTCAACTTGGTTTATTCTTACACAGATGCTTGTCTCGTTAGAGAATGTACTGATAGAGAAATATGCTGTGATATACTCTGTTATTTTGAATCCATATAGTATTTCTTTTTTCAGACATTATGTTAAACTTTTTACCTACAAAAATAACTTATTTTGTGTAACTGTTTTTAGCTGCAATTTGTTTTCAAAGATCGGTTTTCTACACCACCTTGTGTGAACTGAAAACAGTTGAAGAAAAATTAAATATTAAATATCTAAATTTTCTCTTTGTTTTCATCAATAACTGGATTTATTTTCCTTTTAGCTCCTTGCAAGAGGTCTGGGTTGCGGTTCTCAACATCACTGGTCCTTTATCAAGTTGGTCATTTGCAGAAAATGTGCTTCCAGGTATGAAAATTGTTTACTCCTCATAGTTAGGTAGGTCTAAATCTCAAAATTATTGTTAGTGCTATCAAACAACCCAGTATCACGTCAATATCACACCATCCACATCACAGATGTTCAGCTACAAACTTTAAACTTCAAATGTCTACTTCTTGGTGTGAGGAGAGGTGTTGAAAATCTTCCATTAATCTGACTGTAATAGTAATGTATGAGTGGAGGGCAACACTTATCCCAAAACTTGCTCTTGGAGTTATGTTAGGTCCAAACCCAATATTCTAAGAGGGTAGGTAAATATCTTTTCATTGCCTAATGTAGTTTGCATTTGGCACAGGAACTGAAACCTACGGTGGTGGTCCACAATCATATATATGTCGTCTTAGTGGGCCTAGTGATGGAAATTGGACCTTCTGGTTAGAGGTAAAATTGAATGCTGTATTAACTTCTCTTTACTATAACAGTGCAACTTACTATTTTGTTTGATGATGGCAGGCTAACAGCTCTGAAGCATTAAGAGTGGACTTAGCAGTTTTAGACCAAAAGTTGGTTGAGCCAATGAAGAGATTGAAGGATCTTTTCCCAGACTGGGTTGATGTTACTGCCTATTCAAGTTTTATGTCTAGCTATATCTTATAATTCTTAATCAACAAGTCTTGTAAGGACATTTTGTTTGTTTTAATATCAAATTTGTATAGACTAGCATTAGGAATTGATGTCATAACTGATCATTTAGTATCCTAATCCCATTTTCAGCAAGAAATTTATTCTTTACGCAAACGTTCTTAGCAAAAAGACTTGCATGGTATTAATAGATGCAAAACCAGAACCAAAATTTGATTCTAAATCTGGGCTGGGGCATAAAGTTTAGCGGATGCTTATAATTGTTGGCTCTTCGGGCCTTTCTCCTCTTCATTTAGTTTTACTTTAAAATTGGAACTTGATTTCGCAGATGAAAGTTGTTCGCTTGCTTGAAATACCTTGGCCATCATTGCACATTATTTATATACCAAGCCATAGGACTCAGTTTTGACAAAAAAAGAAAGAAAATTTAGCATTGTCCTAGATGCTGCCATTGTCATTGAATGAAACTAATTGACAAATAAATATCTAGAAGCGATATACAGCATGTGGAGACTTTGGTGGTACATGGAATTCACTCAAAACTCGTTAAATAAACTTCCAGCTTTTGTATCAATTTTCTTTTATCAAAATTGAGTTGGGTTCTCTATCTCTTTCTTTCAATCGCAGTTGCTAAAATCAGACAGTGACGTGACTTCGTATGACATCCATTGTTTGTAATTTTTGCTGCCATTTGAAGCAGACATTATGTTGAAGGTTCGACCACATATTCTTTAGAAAATAATATTCAGGAATATTATAATTGAAAAATTATTATTGTGCCTGTGTAAAAGTATGTTTGGTAAATTCTTTTACATTTTTGGGTATACTTTTTAAATTTAAAATTAATTACAAAATAAATGGACAGAAGTTATAATAATTACAAAGTAAGAATTTTTTACTACATAGCACCATCTTCAATTTTAATTACAGAAATATGTTTTTTTTCTTGAATGGCAGAGTTGGGTTCTCCAAAAGTCAAATTCTCACAAGTGTCTTATTTAATCAGAATATTTCTGGAATTTGTTAAGATCCATTTTTCTCTCTTTGTTTTATAAAATATATAATTGATTATCTTGAAAAATATAAATAACGTTTAATCAATTACATAAAATTTGGTTAAATTTAAAAGTTTTGTTTACATGTTGTTTTTAATCTTTCAAAAATAATTTCAATTGGTTAATTTTAAGATTGTTTATATGTTAAACTAGAACTCATTGTGATTACTTTGTGTCTAAGACACTTAAACACATGCAATGAAATCTATAACACACAATGCATCTTTAAACTTAATCAAAATAACCCTTTTTTAGGCTTGACAATGTTCTTTAAGTCAATAATCTTTCCCTTTTTTATGCACGATTCAAATTTGTGTTGGTTTTGAAGAAAGTCTCAAACCTCAAGTGAAGGTGAAGATGTTTTGATAATGAAGATGGAAGATGTTTTATAATATTTTGCTTTCATTTTACTTGTTGTTTGAGTCTTTCACACAAAGGTAATCACAAGGTCAATACACAACCATATTAAAATGAGTTAAAAATAAATTTTGAAAAGAGATAAATTGTTTTTAAAAGGTTTTAGGAACAGATTAAATTTTGTATAATTGATTAAATCGTTCCTGATGAGGTTCAAAACAAAATAATTGATTATCTATGATTTAATCAATTAAAGTAGAAAGTTGAGAAACCATGTCTCAAAAGTTTAAGCAATTAGCATGTCTGAATAAATTAAAACATAAAATGTTGTAACTATTTTTCAAAAGAATAATTGATTATCAACTTATATAATTAATAAAAAAACATTAGTATAAGTTTTTAATTAGAGTTTTCAAAACTCTATACATAGAGTACTTGACTCAATGTTTTCACATAACACATTTATGATCAAAAGCATTATAATGAATTTTTGATGAATTTCCAAACACTCAATTGTGCTCTCAAGATTTTCAAATCAAGGTTGTGTATTGTTCAATCTTGTGTGCTTCTGTTGTGAACATGTGGTAACATTTTCCTTATTTTTTTTTGTTAGTATAACTAGATTGTTCCAATGGTTTATTCTTGATATCAAGAGTTCATAAACTCTTGTGTTGTAAAGAGTTGATAGGGCTGATATCTTATAGTATTAAGATTTGTTGATTGATATCCTTTTGAAAGTGTTCGAGAGTTGATTGTATTGTAATAAAATTTGAAGTTAACAGAATCAACAATTATAAGGTTGAATTATTGAGACTGGATGTAGGATCTTGTTGATTTGAACTGGTAAAAAATCTATTGTGCAATATTTTTTTACTTGTTTTCTTTTAATTATATTGTAATCCAATCTTGTATCAATCTTGCTTCCAATATAATTGTATTTAATTTTCCATTCTTAAGGGAGTTTTAAAAAATAACTTTAAGAAGAGTTCTTGAAAAATGTTTGAAAACCAATTTACCCCCTCTTGGTTTAAATAATTCATCTATTATTTTATCGCAATTGGCCTTAAAGCTGGATCTCAATAGTTTTTCAAAATAAAGATCTTGAGTTTTCATTAAATGACTTTCTTTAAGGAGGTTGAAAAAGACCACCCTTGTTTTGGGGAGAACCTTTTTATTGAAAAAATAGAATGAAATTATTTGTGAAATTTGTTGGTTATAAGGATTGGAATTTTGTTGTGACTAACAAAGTGCAAGATGAGCAAGCTGTGGCTATCTTACGGAAACACAAATAGTCCTGCTGCAAAAGAAGTGGTTGAAACAAGTACCATGAAGAGAACTCATGAACAAGTTAGAAGCTTCAATTTGACAATCATTTATTACTCATTCAAAGTTAAAAATTACATGAACCTAGCACACCTATTTATACACATCTTGGATATCCAAAGCTTGTAAGAGAAACTTCAAATCCTAACACTAGCTTGCATCACAAGCTTCATAACCTAAGTTTGCATCACAAGCTTCAAAATCCTCTCAAAATGAAAGGTTGTCATGTGGCATAAACATGGCTTAATTCCATGTCATACCCTAGCATGTGTGGCAAGCTTCATTATTTACCCTACCTTGGCACCCAAGCTTCACATGTGAACGTCCTAGTTGCATTGGGCTTAAGGAGGCCCAAATGTAACTATAAATACACTAGATTATGTGATTCTAAACCTAATTTATTCATGGTCCACATACAAGGCCTAAAATCTTATATTACTTCTTTACATTTTTACAAAGCCAAAAAGAAAAGAAAAAGAAGTCTAAAAAAGAATTATTCTCCATAGAAGAAGAATTTTCTGAAGTCCTTCCTCCTCCTCCACTCTTCTAGATTGCTAACGAACACAAACAATGTTTTTCTCACAATTACAAGGTTTGTAGACTTGAAATCTTGTGCATATTTTTATAGTAAGTCTTTAATCATGGTTGCCCTCAACTTCCTTTTCAAAAGAACTTCTATTATAGTGCTTGAGAAGAAAAGAGTCATGGCACATCATTTGTATTCGTTGTGAGACTCTTCAAAGATAGTACTCTTTCTTCATCACCTGTCCACATTTAGCCTGTCCACATTTAGGTGCTGAGATTCATTAAATGTGTTTTCACCAGCATTGAATGCTCATCTCATTCTTCAATAAATGACCTCAAGAACTACCGCAACTAGCTAGAGTTAGGTAAAAGATCCTACAAAGTAGCTAGTCCTTCAAGGGTTAATAAAAGGGACATTAGAAAGTTTGTTGGCATGGATTAGCTTTAAGCGTTTTTCCAATAGATATTTGATGTTGATATGAGCTTTAACAATCTTCTTGTGAGACAAAAATAATTTCTACTACTAAACATATAGAATATTCAAGAAAAACATTAGCTTAACGACTAGATATCATATGATTAAACATCTTTCACTTATTAGACAAAGTAAAGACAATAAGATCGTATATCTTACAAAATACTTATGTCAAGATCTAATATTTTGTAAAAAGTTTGCCTACCATAAACACAGTTTTGTTGTTTAAGTACTTAATCAAAACTCTAACGGTGATGTCGTTTTACAGTAAACAAATCATAGTCATATATTTTATTTACAAACGAGCATACCTATAACTTTCCATTGGCATTAATATATAATATCTATACAGGGCCAACAAAAGCTACAACAAACAGATATTGATATGATATTGCACATCAAAAATAATTGAATGGAAGGTATGTTCAGACTTGGTACATGATATGTTTGGATATGATCAATTAGCTATACATACCCACAACATTATAACGAGACACGATGGTACTAAGTGCTCTCCCTCAACTTCATTACAACATACATCGGTTCATACGTGGAAATGAGTATAAAGTAACATGCAATGTTATTTCCATAATTGCGACAACAAACTACAATCATCCATGATTTGGATTTTGGATTTTAAGTTATATACATTCCCCTTAACAAAACTAAATATGCAGAAATCCAATTATCTCATCTGGTTTGTATCATAAATTTGGATAAAGGAAAACAAGTTAGGTTCTTAACTAACTAATTCAATCTAACTTAAATAAAAAATTATTTGTAAATAACCTATACAAAATAAATATATTAATAATAGTAATCAAATATTTAAATTAACAGTGAATTTAATTATTCTTAATATTAATTAAATTAAATATAATTATTACATTAATAATAATACTGATAATTTTGTTATTAATAATAAATTTATTAAACTATCTTTTTAAATTAGAATTTCAAATTATTTTTTATCAAAAGTAATTTTTTTTTCAATTTATTATTATAATTGTTGATGAATTCTTTATACATCACGTGTTCGAAAATATAGAAGAGTAAGCTAACAATCTCGGTTTAAGTGGGCATATTATCTAAAAAGTCCTTCTAAACACTTTAAACTTATGGTTTTTGCTTCTTGAAATTACACGTGTTCTTCTTACACCTCTATGAACTAAGAAAATTTTAATAAACACATCTCAATGTGATTTTGTTGCGAAAATACTAAATTAAGTTATCCAAAAAGTTCTTCGGATTGAATGATCCATAAATTTTCCAGTATAACATCACGACAACCAATCCGAAAGTAAAAAATTAGAAGTTTTATTCAGCAATCCGAAGTGTGCAATTTCTTATTTCGAATTCATTTATCTTTAGATCCAGAATATAATCAGGACCGATACAAGGAATTCTCACTAGTCTTCCCAATATCGCTTTTCCGCATTCTAATTTGATGTTTAACCAGGCTCCAGATCCAACTGGGAAAACACCTTATTCTCCCTCCCTGATCCACTTTTTGCTCCTTTTCAATGACATTTGGAAGTCATTCAATTTTGGAGAATTCAAATAAGATAGCAGGCGCCAACATATTTGCAGACATGACAATTGATGTTTTGGAAGAAGACAAGTAATACACAAGTGGCATGCATGTCATTGGTATAAAATAACTAAATTTATCGTCATAATTTATCTGTGCTTTTTTATTCATCACCATTCTAACTATTACTTGGAATGCTAGTGTGAATTCAGATTATATTTTGTTTAGAATGTAGTATACAATATGATGTACATAATATTTTTAAATTATACAATTTGAAAATATGACAGATTATATCATATAGATTATACAAGAACATTAAAAAAAAGATAATTTAATGATTCAACAAAATTACTAAAAGATATTCAACAAAACACAACACCAATTTTTTTAACTTTTCATCTGGTTGTTGCATAATATGTTGGAAAATGTAGGAATCACTCCAAGAATTTTTCCGACAAAACCACAAAAAGTGATATTTTTTATATTGATTACATCAAACTGCAAGAAGAACGCATATGAAACTACAGGAAGAAAGAGAGGCAAAACCCTAAACTCAATCTTCTTACTCGTGTAATTTACTTTTAAATAAGACATAAAATCATAAAATAAGAAGATTGCAAGTCCTAATTATGGAAAAATAAAAAACTGAACTTTTAACTCGGACACTCTGTTCAAAAACGCATCAAAACTTTATAATCATGACTCTTATAAACTTTTTATTTATTTATTTTTAATCTACCGATACAGTTTTCCAACAAATTAATTATTACTTTGTATGCATGATTTGTAAATTCATACAAAGTCAAAACCAAACACACCTCCATTTACAGTGATTTATTTGAGGATATAAAAAATTCAGTTTAAATTAGTAGTCTACAAAAAAAAATATTCAGAAGCATCCATCATATTCGCCTTGTATTTGGGAAACTTCAAAAATAAAATATTCTACAATCTCTCTCTCTCTCTCTATATATATATTTAAACTACAACGTTGCAAGTCACTTACTGCCTTGGTGGCACTCCTGGACGAAAGATGAGAAGGAAGCAAGGAATGTGAGTGGTCATATAGCCTCTCACCAAGCTGTCTATCCTAAATATTGCCATATGCTTCTGCCATGATTAATACTACAAGCGATGTCCAGCCAGTAAATGGATGTGCCCCTTTTCCCTTACCCTTTACTTGATCGTACTGTTCCCATAAAAATCCACTTTGTTGATAATTGCGCACTATATTTCTGCAACAAGGAGGACATACATTATTCAAAAAGTCCACCAATAACTTTTAACGGGATTTCAAAGGTACCGAATAAAATCAAACAATACCTTATTAAATTGCTTCTCAATTCTTGGTAAACAGCTTTAGCTTTCTCCTGATATGGCCCATTCTCTACAAGATTCAAACTAAAGATTAGTTCCACAAGGTATAAAGATAGTGGAATATTTGCAAAAGTTTTGTCTATGCCAACCCAATCCATATTATCATTACCTTGTGAGTAATGGTGGAGCGCTGAAAGGATTCTGTAATTCATGTTTATCCAAACTGGACCTCTCCAGTATGGAGGGTCGTGCTCTGTGTTGTGCTTCATGTACAAGGAACTGTGCAACAAGAAATATTATTTTTGGTCCACTATAATCAACATATACTGAATAATTTCACTCGCATTAACCCTTAAAAAATGCATTAGAGAATGGTTGTAAGACCTTGTTTTGGCAAGAGAACGTAGTCCATACTCGGTCCATAAGAGGCTCCGATTTGAAATGAGTTCAAGCTGCTTTTCCAGAATCCACGATTCCTGAATGAAAACAGTAATATAAAATATGCATATGTGAACTCATTCAAACAAGAAATAAATTCTTAGTTCTTAACATGAAAAGTCGTGAAATTGGGAATTAATGCACATCACTTACAGATGGAATGATCCTCCCCATGAACGGGAATAAACTAACATAACCAATGTGAGGAACCAATCTCAATACAGGAGTCTCCTTAACATCCCGGACAAGTTGGCGAGTAGCATAGTTTCCAGCCTCAACTTCTTTCCATCTAAGTTGAACCTATCATGATTAAGTGTGTAAAAGAAACTCTCATTCTCAGTTGTGAATAGGGAACTGATGTATTGCTAATCTAGCAACAGTTAGCATAATAATTCTAAACATAAAATGATTCTATACTCTACCTTCTCCGTATGATTTCCAAAATCAAAGTAAGCATTATATGCACCATCAAAATGCATCTGTATGGACATCAAGAACAAATTAGGCAAACAATGGCAACAAATTGAATTGACTATCTAGAGCCACCAAGAAAACAATTATTAAAAATAAATTCGCATAGTTTGCTTTCAATTTAAAAAGAAATGGAAACAGCTTATTTTGTGTTAAACTGCATACGTTATCCGAAATAAAAACACAGAATCTTCTTTGGAACGTTTATTTTATTTCTCTATGTTAAACTGCATACGTTATCCATAATAAAACCACAGAATCTTCTTTGGACCATGATACATGTGAATCATTGTTAGAAATTTCAATTGCCAAGAGAAAACTTCCAAAAATGATTCCATATTCATGCAGTGTGTCCTTAATCAGTGGTTATTATTACACATATAAGAAGTCCCCATTCCTCATAATTCCATAATAATGAGGTAGGAGAAGGCCTGGATGAGAACCCTCCAGACCAATAAGGTTCATTTCTACAAAAAATCAAGCACAAAGAAAAACAAAGGAATGCAAGTGTGAAAGTCTTCTAAATAAGGAAAAAAAATTAAGTTTTCTTTCCCATAAATAGTAATTTTCTTTCTATGTTTCAAAACCATCTTCTTCTATTACTGTATGTGCTATGTATGCTTTCTTTCGTCTTAATTCCTGCCCTTTATTTCGTTCTACTCTTTATCTTCACTGTTTTGCTCCTGTTTCAGTTTGGCATCACCAAACAGGGATGCAGCACCACCATAAAATATGAAGGGAGACAAGGGTCAAAGATACAATACCTGGTTAAGTAACTCAAAATTCGATAGCAACTTAGCAGTATAACCATAATCCTACATTGTTTCATGCAATACGTCAATTAATAGGGGATTAATCTGCTGCCCACAATTACTATAATACTACAGAATTTAATTTTTAAATTATACCATGCCAGGTTTGCTTTCCATATCTAACAACTCTTGAATGGAATGCATACAATCTGCTGCAAGTAACATCCAGCATCTAAGATCCAAGTGGTACTCATCTTCACTTGGGTGTGAAGCTCGTGGATAATCATCCAATCCAGAGGACAGTGCCTGAAAATTCCAGCCATAATGTTTGTTAGGAGTAGGTGTCCTCATTAAGGATAAGGACAGCTTTGTTGTAGTTGACCAACATAAATACTGATAACTGTGTTAAGTGATTCTTAGGTGCAATAGTTCAAAGAACAACTAACTACAAGTGAGAATTCTTGTTTCAAACTCATCCTATGCCCATGGTTTATAACGTGTAGTTTCTAAAAAACAACAGATAAAGCCATCCAATACCATTGTAAATAGCAGATTATTAGAATTAAATATTCTCAATATCTATATAATAATTAGGAAAAAATATCTTTAGAATCTACTATTCATTTCATCGTATTTTTTCCCATTATTTTAAAGGTTTTGATTGTCAAAAATAGAAATGATGAGAATGTAATTGGTGTGATTATTATCAATAAAATGAGTGTAGTTGGTGTGATTATTATCAATAAAATGAGAGTGTAATTGGCGTGATTATTATCAATAAAATGAGAATGTAATTGGTGATTATTTAAAATAATTCTTTTTCTTACATAGTTCAAGTTGGTTTTAAAGCTTCCGGTAATGGGAATTGTTTCTACTACCTTAACAGTTATCAACATTGTTTGCCATCGTCGTTAAGGTTAGTGGTGTGAAAGAACTTGTGACCCACTCATCACTGCCATAGATAGGGTTGTTGGGACCTCTTGAGAACATTCCAAGGGATGGTGACGTCCCATTTGACGCCATCTTAAGTAGATCTGAATTTTTTCGGGTTTTTTGCCAAAAAGATTCTTTTTATTACAAATCAAAGTGATAAGGGCTGCATCTTTATTATCTCTTTGTTTTGTGTTTTTTTGTTCAATGTTTGGTATGAAAGCTTTTAAAGAGGAACTTGATCATTTGGGACAATGATTGAATCAATGACCAAGTCCTCTTGATCATATACCCTACCCACGAAAGGTAAAAATGCATTCAATACTATCGGCCTTTTGTCTCAGGCATTTGGAGATTCTTGATTAAGGAGCAACTAATCACATGCCTCCTTTTTTTCCTAAACTCTTCAATTGTATGTCAAAATGACCAAACAACAAATAATTACAATTGCAAATGGTCACAGCCCATACTTAATTATAGAATCATTTATAGTATTAAAGGATGTTTTATATGTCCCACAACTAACCAATAGTTTTATCTTTATACAAAAGTTTACACAAGATTTGAATTGTTCAATAACTTTTTTTCATCTCCTTAATGTGTATTTCATGACCTTGCCATGTGGAAGATGATCCTAGTTGCCAACAAGCAGGGTGAATTTTGTCTACTAGAATCCGAAGGGCCAAAACAAAACAAATGTCACAAGCCAACAAGTAACATCAGAAACATCTTTCAATTCCCAAATATCACTTCATCATAAAGACTTAGGCACCCCTCCTTCCACCTTATAAAATCTTTGCTCTTTCATTTGTTCACTACAGAGTGTGTTGGGTCTTTCAATTTCAAATGTGACATTTAGTCAACTGTCAAAGCATCACTGTGCATCTTATCCTATCTCTAGTAATAAGAATAATTCCCCATTTGACTTGATTCACTTTGATGTTTGCAAACCTATTTTAGAATTTATTTCTAGAGCAAAATAGTTCGTTACTTTTATTAAACGATTGTACACTCGTGTTATATGGACATATATTATGAAAAGTAAACCTAAGGTCTTTCAAATCTTTGTTAATTTTTCCTGTCTAACAAAGAAAGATCAGGCCCAAGCCCAAGAAGATGAATCTGTGGCAGATAACTCTTCAAATAGGACTGCCGGTTGGGAAATATATAGGCCGTTAGCATTTTGATGAGCTGTATAGTTTGTCATTGAGATTCTATTTTGGAGAGTTGTATAGTTTGTTATTGAGATTCTAATTTTGTGTGGAATGTTTCTCAATAACAAACTATACAGCTCTCCAAAATAGAATCTCAATAACAAACTATACAGTTCATCAAAATGCTAATGGCCTGTATATTTCTCAACCGACTTCTAGAACAATGATATTTGAAGAGTAATCTGCAACAGATTCATCTTGTTGGGCCTGGGCCTGATATTTCTTTGTTACTGTCTAATCCAAAATCAACTTGGAAAAAACATCAAATAAATTAGGTCTGATAATGGTACTAAATATATGAATCAAGAATTTTCCAAATTTTTGTCTCATGGTGGTATCGTTCATGAACTAACATTTTTTAACACTCCACAACAAAACAAAGTTGCAAAAAGGAAGGATTGTCATCTTCTAGAAGTAGCTAGAGCCCTCCTTTTCTAGATATTTGTTCCCAAAACCTCTTAAGGAGAAGGTGTGTTAATTGCCATATCCCTCATTAACAAGTTACCCACTCATATTTTAAATAACGTTAGTGTCAAGTCTACCTTGTCAAGTATTTGGATGTTCTATTTTTGTTCATTCTCATAATCCCAATTGTAGTAAATTAGATCCTAGAGCTCTTAAATGTGTATTTATTTGTTATCCTCCTAATAAAGAGTGGTACAAATGTTATCATTCAAAGTGCCATCGTGTCTATATCAACATGGATGTCACCTTTCTTGAAACAGAATCCTTAGGTTTGGGAGATTTACAAACACAATGGTTTCCTTAGGATATAAGCAAAGTTAAGGAGATCATACTTTATTTATAAAGCACTTCGTACAAGTAAGCTTCCGCTAGTGCTACTCTATGTGGATGACATAATTATTGCATAAGATGATGAAAAACAGAAATTGGCTTTAAAGGAAAAATTGGTGCCCCATTTGAAATGAAAGAATTGGGAAAACTAGGTATATATTTGGAAAAGAGGTTTATCAAAAAAGAAGATTTTCATCTCCCAAAGTATCCTTAATGAAACAAGGTAAGTTGGGATGTAAAACTCTTAAGAGTTCCTATTAAACAAAATCACAAATTTTGGAAGTGAAGAGAGTTTTCCTATAGAAAAAACCCAAAATCAGATATTGTTACTGAACATTATTTATTTCACACGAAATCAAACATTGCTTATGCGGTTAATTTGATAAGTCATTTTATGCATGATCCGAGAGAAAGACACATGCAAGCACTCGACAAAATTATTTAGTATTTAAGAAAAAAAAGGTGCTATTGTATTCTTTAGGTACCTAGAAATGGACCATCAATAGCCTAAAGTGGCAAGAACTCTAGAGCAGCTCTGTTTGCAGCACTATGCTTAAGTAGGTTTTTGGCCTATTGTAATACTATTTATCACATTTGTGGTTATCTAAACATTATCCCCTCTTAGAAGGCAAGTTAATCTACTAAGCTACATATCTAGTTCAAATTAAAATTGAAGATGAGTCTGAAATTTAAAACTAATATACTAAAGATGCATATAAGGAAGGACCTTGGGATTTATTTCACGCATTGTCCTATTGTCTCGTCCATGCCAATAGTAGCTGCTCATTTGTTTCCCTGTGTTAAAGAAAGATTATAATAATAATAATAATAATGAAAAGGCAAAAAAGAATCAACCTATTTTCAATGCTCAAGCAGACAGCAAATGTATTGTAGCTTATACCTGATTGAGTTGTATTAAACCAATGGAACCATGCTTCCAAGCGAACAAAGGCACGTTCCAAGAATAGAGAGACTTCACTTCCATCCATTGCAGTAAACTCGTTATTCTTCAAGCCATTAATTATATCTACAAAAGCATATTTTTAACCTGGTTCAGAATCACCGTATGAACGTTTCTCATGCTTCTAATCAAAAGTGATATTTAATAGATATTGATTGTTTATTTATTTATTTTAGCATGGCAACTACACTAAGCAATGTTGATCTTCCACAATTGCCTGGTGCCAACTACCTTAATGGTCAGAATTATCTCCAGGGGGCTCAATTTACCAGACACATGTTAAAGGGTAAGTGTAGGCTCAACCATATTGAAGGAGCTAACAAGTTCTCTGGAAAGGCTTCCAAACCTCGGACTTCAAATCCTAGAAACATGAAACTCATCTTAAAAAAGCAAGGAGGATCGTTGGTGCTCTCGTTATAAGAAATATGACCACAATAAGGAGACTTGTTTCAAGCTACATTTAAAGGAGAAAGCTCTCAATCGTTTGAAAAACTAAAAGGATAGCCCTCAAGGAAGGCTTATCAAGCAACCTAAAACTTTTAAAAATCCTACCAAGACTCTGTCATCCTCTTCAATTAAGGAAGGAATGCATGTGATACGCTCAAGCGAATGAAATAGGAATAAAAGAAACTGTTTTATTTAATTGCAAAAATCAGACTTGAAAGAACAGAAAACATAAAAGATTTGAGCACTGTAGCAGCTCGACTCTCCCAA
>Ga0099824_1003264_pt1 | contig 23715 bp, 12 predicted proteins | sample SiratrowhiteBW_FD_76837 | JGI IMG/M metagenome (GOLD analysis project Ga0099824, IMG submission 76837) | Root nodule microbial communities of legume samples collected from California, USA - Siratro white BW | ecosystem: Host-associated > Plants > Roots > Nodule | place: USA: California...
AAAAAAAAAAAAAAAAAAAAAAAAATAATATTAAAAAAAAAAAAAAAAAATTTTTAATATAATTTTTTTTTTAAAAAAAAAAAAAAAAATTTTTTTTTTTTTTTTTTTTTCTTTATTGTCATTACGAAAATACTAAAATGAATATTATTGTGTGGCGTTTCGAAATGGAAAGATATTAAAGAAATAAATAATATAGCTATAATTTCCATTTTTGTACAGATTTTGAGGGAAAAGAAATTCAAACAAATAATAAGCAAAGTGAAGATAGAAGATGATGAAAAAATTACATGGGAGAAGGCCACTCTAACCCTAAAGAGAGCCTCTCATTATCTGTCTGCACTGCAAACTAGTGATGGTCATTGGCCTGCTCACGGTGCGGGTTCCCACTTTTTCATTCCTATCATGGTAAGTTCAACTTATTTAAAATATATCATATATGCTTTTTAATATTAAGATTTATTTTAAATTGCTTATTAAGTTTAAAAACATAATTATGAAATTTTAATGAAAAACTCAAATCAAACTTGTATACTATTTCAATCAATTCAGGATTTGGTAATCTAACAAGTTGAAATATAGAAAATTGTAAGTATAACATTACCTTGCTAAATACCTCAAACGTTGCAGATCATTTCCGTCTACAGTACAGGACATCTTCATTCTATATTTCCCGAAGAATATCGTAAAGAAATTCTCCGTTACTTATATAATCATCAGGTACACGTTAAATTTCAACAAACTAAATTTACATATACTTTCTATCATTTTAATGAAATTTGGAAAAAATAGAACAATAAAAAATGAATACTAATAAGTGGTTTGATGTGAAGAACGAAGATGGAGGGTGGGGATTACACATAGAGGGGCCTAGCACCATGTATGGTACCACACTGAATTATGTGAGTATGAGAATTCTTGGAGAAGGAGCCAATGGAGGTCAGAACAATGCTTGTGCAAAGGCCAGAAAGTGGATTCATGATCATGGTGGCATAACACTTGTGCCTTCATGGGGAAAATTTTGGCTTTCGGTATGGATGCTTTTTTATATATAATTTAAACACTCATAAATGTAAGTATGTTAGATATTTAAATTATAATATTTTTTTCAGGTACTGGGTATAGTTGATTGGAGTGGATGCAACCCAATGCCTCCTGAATTTTGGATACTTCCTACTTTTCTTCCAATGCATCCTGGTTAAATAATTTTTTTTTTCTATTTAAGAAGTATGACTAAATCATTATTAAATTAAGTATTATTGTATCTTATTCTCATTTGAAATAATGCAGCTAAAATGTTGTATTATTGTCGATCTGTATATATGTCGATGTCATATATATATGGAAAAAGATTTGTGTGTCCAGTCACACCATTAATCACTGTTTTGAGAGAAGAACTCTTTACTCAACCGTATGATGAAAGTATTTGGAAGAAAACACGTCACAAATGTGCAAAGGTTACAAATATTTTGTCATTAATTAAATTCACAAATATTATAATTTTTTTATTAAATTTTAAAAAGCGTACATAATTAATTTAAGCTAAATTTAAAAAAAAATATTTAAGTTTTATAAAAGAAAATCATTAACATATATTGTATGTGTAAACTTTATGATAAAAAATATTATTGTATATTTTATCTACATGACAGGAAGATCTCTATTATCCACGTCATTGGATACAGGATCACATATGGGATTGTGCTTATTTATTGACTGAGTCAATTCTTACACAATGGCCTTTCAATAAGTTGATTAGAAAAAAAGCACTTGAAATAACAATGAAGCATATTCATTATGAAGATAAAAATACTCGATATATAAATGGTAGGTGTGTAAACAAGGTAATCGTAATTTTAGAGCATATATATTATTTTTAAATTGTATGATCAATTAGAATTTTTAGTTTTTCTCTACAAAGAGACTGCATTCAAATACACCTCTATCATATTTTTGTTTTATAGGCTGTATCTATGCTTGCATGTTGGATAGAAGATCGAAATGGAGATGCTTTTAAAAAGCATGTTGCAAGGATTCCAGATTATTTATGGCTTTCAGAAGATGGAATGTCTATACAGGTATAATACTACATGTATTGTCATTTTCCTTTTTCACCAGAGCAATCTAATATCTAAATACAAGTCAATTATAATATCATCTTCTTTATAATCTCTACTAATACGATAACCAACCGTTAAACATGATAACTGATAACTTAATTAATGCAATTGTCTATATAACGTAGGGACTTAGTACACAAACATGGGATGCCGGTTTCATTGTTCAAGCTTTGCTTGCTACTAACCTAATTGATGATTTTGGTCCCACACTGGCAAAAGCACACGACTTTATCAAAAAATCTCAGGTGAGTATATGATAAATTACAATTTTGCTTCTTATAAAAAAAAAAAAAAATCTCCTATTAAGAAACACCAATTTTAATTAATGTTCAATATATTCATAACTATATATTCATTAGTTATTAGGCAATAATGCATTGATATTGTAATATTATAGGTACTAGAAAATCGTCCAGGAAATTTTAAAAGTATGTTTCATCACATTTCTAAAGGGTCATGGACCCTTGCTGACAGAGACCATGCATTACAAATTTCTGATGGCACTGCAGCATGTTTGAAGGTATTTAACTATTTAGCTTACAAAACATTTTAATTTGTTAAATAACTTAATGTATAACAACATATAAATATTATATATTTTTAACTAACTATCATCCATATTTCAGTGTTGTTTACTTTTATCCATGTTGCCAGAAGAGATTGTGGGAGAAAAATTGGAACCTGAAAGATTATATGATTCAGTCAATTTTATATTGTCACTTCAGGTGAGTATTATAAAATTTGTGGCAACATACTGTTCAATTTTGTATGATTAATTTCGTAATCGATGGTCTATTATCTTAGTTTGTGTGGAAATGGAAACTTAAAAATGTTTCAAAAAGCACGAGTGATCCAATTGCTTTTTAAACTTTAATTACTTTTTATTATGTACACGTTTTCGGTAAATTTTTTTATGATTTTATTTTATTGAAGTTTTTATACATTTAAGTTTGTGATATATAATTTTTTTTATTGAACTACAAGTTTCCTTACTACAGAGTAAAAATGGAGGTATAACTGTATGGGAGCCAGCAAGAGCTAAAAAGTGGTTGGAAGTAAGTTTGAATTAATGATTTGTATAATATGTATAAATTTGTTAACTATTGTACATGTGATAATTTTTTTTTATTAAATTGTAGTATCTGAATCCTGTGGAATTTGTTGCTGACATAGTAATTGAGCATGAGTATGTTGAGTGTACTGGAGCAACAATCCAAGCTTTAGTGTTGTTCAAAAGACTATATCCAAAGCATAGAAGGGAAGAGATAGAGAATTTCATTGTCAAAGCAACACAATTCATTGAAGATGAACAATTACCAAATGGAACTTGGCATGGGAACTGGGGAGTTTGCTTCACTTACAGTTCATGGTTTGCACTTGGAGGTTTAGTTGCTACTGGAAAGTCTTACACTGATTGTGTTAGCATTCGTAAAGCTGTAAAGTTTCTACTTTCAATACAAAATGAGGATGGTGGGTGGGGAGAAAGTTTTCTTTCATGTCCAATGAAGGTTTGTAATTAAATGGTTATTTGTGATTACAATTTTCATTAGCTTAAATGTCATCATTACTTATAGATATTAATGAATGCATATGCAACAAAGACCTACGTGCCTCTTGAAGGGAATCGATCAAATGTTACTCAAACAGCTTGGGCTCTAATGGCTTTGATTCTTGCTGGTCAGTTACTCTCCTCATGTACACTTGTGTGATAGACTAAGGCTCCATTTTATTGTATCTTGGATTTCAACATCTATGATTTATTATTGTATCCAAACTAAGTGTTCTTCTTACTCTTTTTCTAAATTTTGCATGTAGGCTGAGAGAGATCCAACTCCCCTTCATGGTGCTGCAAAGTTAATCATCAATTCTCAATTAGAAGATGGCGATTGGCCCCAACAAGTATCTCTTAAATCTCTATCCTTTAAATTATGACTTTTAGTTATGTATGATCTTATATCATAGTACTAAAATTGCTTCTTGTTTGTGTGTGACTTAATTGTGACAGGAAGCCTTGGGAGCATACAAAAGAAATTGTTTGACTCATTATGCATTGTATAGAAGTGTTTTTCCAATGTAGGCTTTGACTGAATATCGTAATAATGTATTATAATTATTCACTTCTATTTAACTTAAGAAGTTGAAAGCTCAAAAAGAAATATGTCATTCCAAAATAGATAAAATCAAAGTTGATGATTAATTTTAATAACTTTATTTCTATTATACCTTTGTAATTATATAACAAACATTTTGTATTAAATATTATATAATAAAGAGACTATTATAAGAAAAAAAGAGACTATTATGTGTTTTTAAATTCATTTTCAACTTTTAAATTTATATAAGATTTTAGCAGTGTCTCACAATACAAAGAATACTTCCGTTAGATATATGAATCTTCAACTTAATTGGAATAATTGGATTTTTTTTCTTTATAGCAATTCCTTCTCTTAGCATGATAATATTAAAAATAACCAACTTATCTTTTTCATAATATCTTATATTCAATTTAAAATTACATTTTAGAATATATTTGATACTCAATTCAAAACTATATTTCAGAATATATATTTTGATACATTTCAAAATTATAAAATCTAAATTCCTTTTTCGAATGACATGTTCCAAAAATATATATTTTCAATTTTATAGTTTATAATAAATTCTGAATATATTATAACAATGAAACATTAATCACAACAATATTGAGAATAAGAGAAAAAAAATATGAAATAGAAAAATATATGATCTCATTAATACACTAGACTCTCTACATAAATCAATTTTGCCATTTTAAAATTTAGACTTTATATTTTCGGTCAATTCAGATGAATTTCAACTTCAGTTAAATTCAGTTTGATGTGTAAATTAATTTGTAAAAGTTCCCTTACATAAATTTTTATAAAAGATGTTTTTTAACTTGTAGAAGAAACATTATTTCATATTTCCTTTTCATTTTCATATAGAAATGCTTATAGAAATTTAGCCCATTGACATTAAGAGTCATGCATGAAAATACTGCTTGAACCTTTATAAAAAGCTTTGAATTGAAACAAATCAAAAGTGTCAAACCATCCACATTTCCTAGTTTATCTTTCCGTCTTTTAAGGTCCCCTTTTCCAATCTGATGAAATCCCCTTGCCCTTGAACATAATACACACGTGATACTAATTTTTCACATGCAAATAGAAAGATGACAAATTAACTGAATGATGAAAATACGTAACATCATTACAGAATGCTCTTACAGAAGGAGTGGCATATATTGTTAGACAAGGTAGTACTCAGACAGGAGAGCAACTCCCACCACAACTGTCAAGAACAGCAAGCATATACCATCTACAATCCCAAAACATGATTCTGACAAAAAGTATATTTTATGACTTCCACTGTCCCCTTTAAAACCTCTTACTATCATAGCCTGCAGTATTTTATGTTAAATTATCAGAACACAACCTTCCAATTATTTATGATGAATAAATCATAACAACAGATTAATATGGACAGGTCAGTTTACAAGATGTCCAGGGATATTCAGTACAGTAACATGCTACACTAATTTCATAAAAGTATATATTTTCTGAACTCAGCATTGTTAATGAAATCAACGTATAGTTCAAACTATGAAATAAACAAAAGAACACATTTCTAACTGTTTCACTTTTCATATGTGGGAACTGAAAGTAACAACAGTGAAAGCTTGAATCTGAAAAACCTTCAAAATGGTTTATGAATTTGAAACAAATTCATCTCATTATTCAACAGATCAGGAATGAGCTGCAAATATGATAAAGTCGAAGAATTTCAAAGAAACCTAGACAAAGCAGAAGACTAAGTTTAAGATAAACCTGAGAAATTTGCTCTGCATGATTGAAAATATTTTTGAAGATGCGCCGGAAGTAGTTAAAAAAAACTGCAAAGTCATATAAGGGAAAACAAAAGAATCAATAACAATGAAGAAATATCTTCAAGTAAAAGCTTTAAGGCTAATGTAAACCCATTAAACATTAACCTAAATGAGAATAGTTTGTCCATTGTAGAACTAAGTTTCCAGTACAAACTATCTACCGCATAATATAATATCCTAATTAAACTGCATGCAAAAACAATTCCTATTTTCTTTTCATTCTTTGTCATTTAGAAGGAGGTACATGTACCTGATAGCATTACGGATGAAAAACGTTCAATAAGATTATTATACTGGCATTCGTTATTGTGATCAGGATCAGACAGGCATAGTTCATTACACTAACATGTCATATAAGGTAACTGTAGCAATTCATGTATCAATGCAAATATTTACAATTTTTTCAATACAGTCATTTTAATATAACAAAATGTTGGGACAAATGTAATGAATAACTATGAGTATAAGGTCCATGCCGCAGAACATGAAAATGTAAAGAAAAGTAAATATAGTTCATGAATAGGCATAGCTAAAGATGGCGATTACCAGTCTAATCATCCTTATAATCAATATACATCGAACAAATGTGTTAGGATAAGCACTTCACAGTATCAATTTCTAAAGCTCAGATTACACATCAAACAGAACTTATACTCCTGTTTGGAAAGTATATTCCTGTAGAGGGTGTAGAATTGAGGCTCAACCATGAGGCTTTATGTAGGACTGTAGGAAAATTACATATTTAATTATGCAAATAAACAGTCATTTAGGACAGTTACATAACCAAATTATGCAGTCATATTTTAAGTTTTTAATGCTTTGGTAGCGTTGGGAGACAGGGAGGAGTGGTGTTAGGCAGTTTTTTGGACAAAGATAATCTTTGGGTGTCCACACTCTGGGATAGCAAGACATTGTGATCATTTCTGTAATTTGGTGCCAGTTAACACTTTTTCTTCTAAAGAATCTGAATGAATTTTATGCAAAATCCAAATAATATCCATCACCTAGTTAGCTGGAAAGTCGAGAAATGATTATAAAAAAGAACAATAATTTTTGCAATATTTACTTACTATCAATGGTCTCCATAACAGTCAGCTGCTTCCAATTTATCCTACGGGATACAATCCCCAAAGCAATGTTCCGAACCTGCAACAAAACAATATGAAATTATGGATTTTAATGAGTACAGAAAAAGGAAAATGAATGGATAAAGCTTAACAGTTGAATTGGGTTATAACTGTCGATTGAAGTTGTTGAGGAACTGTCCAATTTTACTTCCATTTGTCAAAGAATTTTGTTGATTCACATATTTACTATTATTATCTACTTGTGTGTTGTACTTGGCTAATATCTAGGCCTACCTTCCCCGTATATTATCTTAAATTGCTAATATTACCTTTGCTAAATCTAACACAATCATAAGCAACGACTAAAAAATTTATTAAAAAAGACAATGTTTCATTCCTGTTTCGATGTACTCCAAAATTGTAGAAATCAGGAAGATATCTTTTACTTCACTGTTTACTTTCCTATAATATCCATAAGTTTGGTTTCTATGTCTTTCTTATCGCACCTCCCAATACATCGCACGCTAGTAAACAATCATCAACATTAGTTAAAACAACAAAAAATAGACTTCATCAGTAATCAGCAATATCTATCGGAACAACACCACACTTCATGTGCCTTTGCATGGTCATTTTAGTAATCATGGAAGCATATAACTCTGAAACAATTAAAAAAAACTGTATATTTATCAAATTTAGATGAAAATTATGTTTATCAAATTCATAAGGCTGTATGTAAAATCCCTTAATCTCCTACCTCATCAAAAACGAGACTGATAAACCTTAGTGACAGTAAAAGTGTAAGCACAATTTCTGACACAGAAACACCTATGTATTTCAGAGGGAGCATAAACCATCGCAATGCAAACGCTAGTTGTTCGGGGGTTGTAGTTGTGAGGCAGAGACTTGCACTTTGAAATACCTTCCAAAAAAATGTGGACCAAATTCTCAGAAAGAATCATAAAATTTCTGTTGTTTTAGGAAGCTTACAAGATATGGTAATGGTTCTATTAAATGTCCAAAGACATCAGTAAATGAAATAAATACAGAGAGCAACTTACAGTAAAAGTCAAACATGCAACAGTGCTTGCCACAGATAGGCCTTTTCGGGTAAAGGTTAATGGACCTAACTTTGTGATTGTATATGCATAACCTGTTAAAGATACAGGAAGATTAGGAAGCCCCATCATTGCAGGTGGTGGTGTTCTCAACTGAACAAGTGCAGGTACACCATCTGAACCCAGCCCTAATGTTATGAATAATAATCCAGATAGCAAATAAACTCTTCCCAGTTGATCCTACAAATGAAATTATCAGGAAATTTCTCCAATCAACACATCACCTCAAGATAAAAAAAAAAAAGAAAAAAAAAACAGCTGAAAAAATAGCCAAACCAAATAGATTGACACAACATAAAGAAAAATCCAACTTATTTATGATATGGTACGAGCTAGCGCAAATCATAGATAAGCATTAAGAATGAAAAATGCCATGAGCTTAGTTTTGAATAGAGGGGAGAGGAAAAAGATATTAAAAAAAATAGTGAACATCAAATGAAACACAATGCAAAGCTTTAACTGACAGATCAAACACGCTTGGACTATTAATCACAACAGCCCCCTAATTAATGATCAAGAACAAACTATAATTAAGCAATTACATGAATATGGTCCCACTTCCTGTGCCAGATAAATCAAGGATTAAAAATTATTTACCGTCCAAGAGTTTCTTGGTAGAACCCACATTGAAAGCAAAGTCAGGAATATCACCAATCCAAATCGCATAACTATGTGAGACCTTGCAGGTAGAACAACCAGAGCTAAAAGCCATACCTGTGAAGTCAGACTGATTGGTCACGAAAAAACATAAACCAAGTAGCCAAAACAAACAATTCAAACATTCCAGCTACACAATGAATGTATTAACAACTGTCAAAATATCCATCGGAATTTATAGCTGATAAGAACTCTGACGTCAAGCACCACAAAGTGAAAGTAATCAAACATGTATCACAAGCAACTTCACTACCAGTCAAATATGCTCACAGCAGTCGAATTGGATAGCTGATCAATAAGCAGATGGTGCTTTAGAATTTGAAAAAAAAAACACAAAATTGGCTCACCCAATGATTTATTCTTATGTTTTAATTACCGGTTTGTTGTTGCATTTCTCTTTATCAAGGACTATCACAAAAGTACAGTCAGCAGAAACCAACCAAACCTAGGTTACAACAGACTTGGTGCACATAAGGTTGAATGCATTTTATTTTGCAAACTGAGTTTTCAAAAGCAACCTTGGTATTGCTTTTAATGGAAACACGGCTTCACACCAAATATAAATGTACAAACAAAGTTTAAGGAAAACTAAACATATAATTATAGTAAGTTTATTGAAAAAACTTAAGCTAGAAGAGGCCAAATGGGAAGCAAACATAGACTTATAATATTTATATTATGCGGAATAACACTCTCACTTAACTCTCAGCTCACATATTGAATTCACCAATTTCTCTGCTAAAACGATGATGATGATGATGATGATGATGAAAGTCATCACAAGTTTGTATATTTTTTAACTTGAAATTACTTGGGGTTACTCAATTTCATATGACAGAAAATAAAATCACTATTTCATTCTCACATTCTCACACAACAAATACTGCAAACCCAAAACTAAAAGACTCGACAGTGAAGACCTACTATGGAATAAATCATCAATTTAGTCCCTAGGTATGACATTTTCTCCTGAATAGTTCTTAAAAACTAATGAAATTATATAAGTAGTCTCTAAAATATTTAATATCTATCAATTTAGTTCCTCGGTTGATTATTTTATATAAGAGACTAATTTGAAGAATTTTTGAATACTTAAAAAGTTCTGCGACATGATTACTAGCATTGTAGAGACTCCTTATATAATTTTATAAGTATGAGGAAGACTATGTAACAAAGAGGATGGAGACCAAATTGTTCATTTATTCCTTAATAATCAAAACTCAGCAGAGAGCATAATAGATAAAAACACAAGCTTTAAGTGGCCAAACATAAAAAAAAAATCATAAATTGATATTACACGACTGACCAATTTGACTCGAGGGTCGACAGAGTGAAGAAACGTGGTGGGGTACGCAACAAACTGGCCAATGGGACTGGCGGTGGCGCCGGCGATCAACCTGAAAACTTTGTCGGCGGCGAAAGAACCTACGGGGACCCAATGGAACCAATTGGCTGCCTGAGCATTACCATCCCCCTTTGAAGCGCTTGCTCTGACTCTGAGTCTGACGTTCCTGGCCAAAAGGGTTTGCTTCGGCGTGAGGTTTGCGGAAAGGCGTTTTGGGAAAAGCAGGGAACTTGGTGGCGCGGGAGAGACCGAAATGAGGGTGGCATGGTTACAGTTCATGGGTGGGTGAGGTGAGAGGCAATTCGGGTTTGAATTGCCTCACAGACTCTGTGACTTTGCTGTAATCTCCGTGGCGTTGTAATCATGCGATGTTTCAGAATTGGGTCCACTGGTTCAAAGATTGATAACAAGTTAGCTCTCTCTGCTTCGTGTTCACTGTCATGAAAATGGAAACTATGAACAATCCTCAATGTAGATAAAGATTGAAACTTCTTATTATCATCTAACTTGGAGGAATTAACAAATAAATTTTAATATTTATTTCTTTCTTTTCTTTTTTTCTCCCAAAAGAATCTTATTTGGAGAACATTTTTACTGCCAGATTAACCTTTTTTTCTACTAAACTCAACCTAGTAATTTACTTAATATCTGTTTTACTATTTCCATTCCAAAGTGATTACAGAGTGACAGTTTTAGTCTTCAAAATATTTTAAATTTGTTACTGTTCTCAATTTTTAATGACATTAATTATTTTATTCCTAATTTATCTTTAAGTAAATTAAATTATTTTTTATTTATAGCAGATTAATGTAATATTTTATTGAGAAAAATGAGATTATTTTAAGAAAATTATTTCAAAAATAACATTCATTACTGTTAATAATCGAGAAAAAAAATCAAGTGAACAAGTTATGAAATGACCATGTTGTCGCATTGAAGCCATGTTGGTTACACCATATCTTAATTTTGGTGTTGACATACTTACATCAACAAACCCAATTTTGTTCATAGCACCGAGAGCCATTAACATGAATAATAGTTGAATGCACCTTAGAGCTTCTGGTTGAAGAGCTATGATATCATAACAAATATATTCATACAAAAGATAATTGAATCCTGAAAGATGAGTTAGACAGTATGATAGAGCGAGAGAAGTAAACGATCAACAATGGCTTGATTCCTTCTTGATTGAAGAATAACTAGATATGGACAAGGAGGACAAAAACAGGTAACTAACAGAAGCTAACTATAGTTAAGGCCACACACTTTTTCTTAAAAAATCTAGCACGGTTTGTTAATTGATACCGATCAATTCATTCAATTTCTTACATCTGTACACTTTATACGTCTTCGTTATCAACTAATCTGATTTATTTTTACTGATAAATACGATAAATATTGTTAATGTGTGGATAGTATAATATCACTGATATGTAGCTCACAAGGCAGGCTCACTGAAAATGACACGGTTCTTTTCCATCACCATTAACATGCACACACAAACGATGGCTTGTAATCTCTCGCACCACTTTCCGGTTTGACTCACGAAAGGGTCAATAAATCCTTTCACACAATGTCTGATTAATGTTCCATGTTCTTTACAAGGTTCTCAATATTTTAATTGAGCTAAGTCTTCCCTCCGAGGAAACAGTTGCAATGTAAGAAAAATCGAATGCCTGCAATTCTGAGCTATACAAGCTCAGTTATTTCTAGGCAAAGAAATTATGTGGGGACGCTGAATGTGGCCAAGCATAAATGAAAATTTGTCCTGAAGCAAATAGTACCAACCAAACTTCAGATACACATTGTGAACTTCATATGACAACCATTATAACTGGGCATGGCAACCTCTTTGGTCCAAACAAGTAATGATGTAAAAGGAAAGTGCGAGAGCTTTCCAGCTCCTTACAAACTACAGGTTCCATCCAGAATGCCATCAATCAATAAATTTAGACCTTCAATGCTAACTTCTGAGCTGCAAGAGCTTCAGCCTCCAGAGTTGGCTCCCACAATAGTGTAGTCTCTGCAAGTAATGATGTCACAACATATGGATCCATGTTTGAAGCAGGGCGCCTGTCCTCCAAGTAACCTATGATCAAGAGGATTGCCAAGGTTAATAATTAATCTACAGTAATATTTAACAATTTTAGATACTATAATAAGATAATAAAGAATTACTAGTCTAAATGTTTCTACTGTCTATTCATCTAGTGACCATAAAATTGTTGTGAATGACCTACCTTTGCCATTCTTCTCTGTGTCTCTTCCCACACGGATTGAGCAACCACGATTAGCAACTCCCTGCAAGTTCAATTTTATTAGTATCTTTAACACAAGAAGAAAAACTTCATGCTTGATTATCGTGTCCTTAACACTAATAGGAATTGGCAACTTTGAAAACATACCCAAGAAAATGTGTTGATGCTTGCTGTCTCATGCTTTCCTGTCAACCTTCTTTCATTTCCTTCTCCATATGCACTAATGTGCTCCTTGTGGCGAAGTGATAGATTTAAAATAGCCTTCTTTATTACCTCAAAGCCTCCATCTTCCCTCATGCTCTTTGTACTAAAAGACAAATGTGTTTAACCAACTTAGTAATTTAGTAAATAAAAAAGACACAAGCGAAGAGGCATGGGCACAAACCTGTAATTGGTGTGGCATCCTGCACCATTCCAGTCACCCTATGTTCACCAAAACAATTAGTACAATTAAGATAGGATGATCAATACTGTCAATTAAAACCTTACGGTACCTCTATGGGTTTTGGATCAAGAGAGAGCACAACACCAGCTTGTTCAGTAATTCTCTGTCAGGTCATACCAAAATGTAACATTTTAATTAGAAGATACAAAATTGGATAAGGGACAAGAGAATAAGCACAAAGTATTGTTTATAGGGGACAATCAATAATTTTCAGTTACAAGCAACGGCATGAACCTTTCACCTGCCATCAAACTTCAGAGATCTAAGAATTGTACAAGAATACAGATGGGAAAATATAATAATTCAGGGTTTTCTTTGACCATACTTATCTGCCTCTAAAAGATGAAAGAGTTTAAAAGAAGATTTATGGGCAATAATTGTCCATTGAAAATAATGCATAACTGCAAGCACAATGAGCAATTCTCAGGTACCCACACAAATAATGACAATGTATCAAGCCTCGCGCAAAGAGTCAATTCTTAAATTCACCTGAACATGAACAAGAACCATACAAAAGCCAAAACCTTTGACATCATATTGAACCAAAAGCCTCCACAGAATTAAGATACTGCAACATTCTTTAGGAATTGGTTCTTTCAAGAGTTTAACCTTTGTGTCAAATGGTCCAATAGTGTGTGTGTAAAGGTAGGCAAAGTGAATTACCTCGAGGATGTACCTTGATGCCCAGATATGATCACCAGCCTCAATACCTACACTAGGGCCAACTTGGTACTCCCACTGCAATGTGTATAGAAGAAATAATGAGAAAAACTGATGAGACATTCATTGGACTTAAAAACTAAGGGAAATGCAAGAGATGTACCTGCCCAGGCATAACCTCCCCATTGGTGCCACTGATGTTAATTCCAGCATATAAGCAAGCCTTGTAATGAGCATCAGATATATCACGTCCAAATGATTTATCTGCCCCAGCACTGCAATAATAAGGACCCTGAAATATGAAAAAAATAACTAAATCCTCGTAATGAAAGTGACATATTGCATGGAGTAGGAGATCAGTATGAGTGACAGTTTCGTATGATGTAAAAATGAACAAATTGAACTACATATAAGTAAGAAACACCCAAAAACTGAATTTCTGAAGGCCCTCGGAGCCCGCCACCCTGGGAAATGTGAATAAAAGCCAGAAGAAATAAAAGAAGTGACATTACCTGAGGACCAGGATAGCCACCAACAGGCCAACCTAAAGGCCATTTCACATTTGTTTGAAGTAAGGTGTACTCTTGTTCTATTCCATACCTTTGAAAAATCAACATACAACATTAGCACCTTATCTGTTAAGATTGTAATTCAAGACCAAAGTTCAGTTATCTTCTACAGTAAGCGTACTATAATCAAATGAAGGAAAAAGGTCAGTCATGATTTGGTCATGCATCAGAAGAAATATCAAACTTGTCAGAATTTTAGCTGCCACTATTGCTCGTTAAGTCGTTATCTATTTTTATTTTAGGTCATAAACCATCATGCATAGAAGTTGTGCATATATCACAGTATTAAGTACCCAAGCGCTCCGTAAACCCAATCTCAAAAGCTAGTTATTAAGGTTAGGCATCAAGATAAGAAATGCCAAACAGGTCAGAATTTTAATTGACATTATTACTCATTATCTATCATATCACACTATTCAACAATAGTTGGTATTAACACTGAACCGAAAAAAAACAAATAAATAAATTATTTTATGTGTAAAGATAAGAAGAAATATATATACCATGGAACTTCAGCAATGACCTTCGGGTTACTGAAAACTTCAGCAGCTCTGTGGCGCTTGTTTGTAGGGATAGGTTCACCAGCAGGTGTGTAAGAATCACAAATGACCTTTGCAAAACAAATATCAGGTTAACTTGATAATATCTGTGTTTTAATTTGAACCAACATGGCATGAGACATCATTCGAACATAACATTCCTTACCAAAATATTGTTACCACCACGGAAAGGATCTTTGAAAATTGCCTGAGGACTAAGATAAAAAACAGATTCAAATTAAGATTGCAATGTCGTAGAGTTAGCAAGATTAACAGAAGGATGAGTGCCAAAATTCTTACTATAGGATTACTTCACTATCTTCACCGGGTGCCTGTCCAGTACTAGATCCATCATAGTTCCATTTAGGAAGCTCAGAGGGATCTTCAACAGGCCTTGATATTGTCTAAAAAAATGAAGTATAGGGTTATCATGAGTATCATTAAATAATTCAAATGACAATGGTAACACTAATTTCTCTTATCCTGTTTATAACATTATAAATAACATACTCTTGATTTACTGCGCACATCAATTCCTGTCCCCCCAATCCTGTTTCAAAATACAAAAAATCAGTTTTAATTACCTGGCATTGTCAACCATGAAATACTTAGGATATGCTTCAACAAACTTCTCTATAAACACTTCTAAGAGACAAAAATGAAATAACTTTCTCCATAAACTAAAATTAGTTTATGCATAAATTAAAATTAACTTAAAAATAATATATACGAGAAAAAAAATACACATTAATGCATGTGTAAGCTAATTTTTTGACTTTCTGATAAGTTTGTTTCGTTTTGGCTGAATCATTGACTAATCCTTGAAATTTAGGAAGAATTTGGTTTTGGAAAAAATCATTTTAATCTCTCAATTTCAGTGTTGAGGGAGTAAGATTGTTTTTTCTTCAAACTTGAGGGGCTAAATATTTTTTTTTTTTTAATTTTAAAAGACTAAATCCGGATTCCCCTCAAATTTAAGAGACTAAACATGATTAAGTCCTTAAATTTTAATTTTTTTGGTATTAGAAGTGTAGAGAAGTTTGTCCTTATATTCGATGAAGTATGACATTCAAAGGCAGAATAAAGTGAATACCAAATGTACTCAGCAATTATCTTGTCCGTGAATGGAGTGATATCCAAATTAAGTAGACCCTCCAGCCTGTTGATGGTGCTATTGTCAGACTTAACTGCCATTACTCTAAATTTAGCAGAACTGGTTTTCTTATTTTGTTTCATCAATAAAGAACTCCACGTGTTTGATGTAATGGGACTTGCATGAGGAGAGGACTTTGTGATTCTCATCTGCCATTGTGTAGAGGGAGCCAAAATCTGTGCCATGTTATGCAGTTCAGCTCTGAAAATGATGAGAACCCCCAGACAGAAAATGAATCAAATTAGAATACATGATACAATTTTCTGTCTAATATTAAATAAAAAGTATACTACACAGAATTATAATTTAATGCATAACGTTTGTCAGCTATTCTGCAACCACTAACAAATGATGACTAATGAAGCCAACCATAAAATCATTCTAATGTAAATGAATCAATCCTTCTTAAAACTAACTTCAGCGTGTGAAAAATTGCCAAATCATAAAACCTTCCCCTCCCAGAGGGAAAAGAATCAACGTGGGCTACATACAATCATTGTGATAAATCACCAAAGAGCATTATAATCTAGAAAGTGACATTTATCTACATCAACCATACCCAAATGATGACTACTTAAGATCATACTGAAAATTAAATAAATTTCTATTCGAAAACATGACATTCCAATCTGAGTCACCGTCACACGCTATAAGATGGGACTTGCATAATATCAGATGATATGAATTAAATATGTTTATCTAACCAATGTAGAAGAGAGTATAATTGACTAAAAATTTGATTTGGACTTCAGACTTAGATCAGCATTTATCCATCGTTACCACAGGACCAATCTTAGTCTTAAATCAAATCCTGAATACCCTCTGAACCATTATAGTGGCCCATCTTTCACTGCTACTTCACCTTATCCTTGTCGGCTAGTTTAAGAAGTAAACACTATGGGAATTAAAAATTCCCCGCTTTGGTAGTGCATAATATGAAAATTCAATTTGCTTGAATAGAAAATGGCAACCTTTTTAATCGTTAGAAGTCATACATACAATGACGAAAAAGTGAGTTAAGCTGATAAATAAAGCCACGTGTGTGAAACAACAATTTGAAGCAAACTCCTTGTAAACCAACCAGGTCTGCAAAAACATCACCAAATAATAAAACAAACCACGTTTTTTTATTTTTTATTTTTTATCTTCTTCATTTATAACATAAGCATTGTAATTACTTGACCAAAAACAAAATCTGGGATTTGATGAAAGAGCAGTAGAGATCACATTCTGCAGTTGTTCAGCACTCACCAAACCTGGCTTTTCAAGCCTCATACATTTTCATAATTTACAAAAAAAAAAAATACCTTTGAAGTAATGATAAAAAAAATGGTGATGGGAATGCGATGATGAGTGAAACTTTACTAAGGGATTATTCCAGAGCAAAAAATCTCGTGACCACTGTATCAAAAAGCTAGCATGAACAAAAACAGAATCACAGGCACAGAGAAAAAATAAATAAATACTAAATATGTGACCCTTTACGCTTTTGCCCCTCAGAAAAGAGTTTGAACGCAATGACGCAGAGAAACTCACCAATACAGAGTAGAAAAATGGGGAAAGGTGGGAACTTGGGAAGTGGGTTGAAATGAGTCTGCGTGTGTCTCCACCTGAGACACTGTGGGAAGAGCAGGTATAGTATATCAGAGTATGAGAGACTGGTGTAAAATAGGGGTTGGTGGATACAAATTTTCTTGGCTTTTCTAAAACCGATAGGGGTGTGTTACGAGTGGATGAAATTTGTTTTTGGTCCCTTAAAGACCACCAAGAGAAGCTTGCACTCCAAATGTTACAGATAAGGTTCTTCTCAGACTACCTTTTATTTTTTCTTTCAACATATTATGCAAATACCTTTTTTTAAATCATAACATTACATCACATGTTGCAGGGGGAGTGAGTTTTCTACTTGATTTATAGTAATCACAATGATTAAGAAATATTTTGCAGCTTGTTTAGATCTTGGATTCACTTCTTCACCCGTGATATGGCAGTTCCAGTGTGGACTTTCCTATTTCTAATAGTTATTGTATGAATGGTATATCATAAGATTATTTTAATAAGGGACATTTTAGGTATTAAAAAAATTATAAAATTTCATATATAATTAATTTAAATTTCACGATGTTTGTTTACGTTAATGTTTAAGAAAAAATTTACTTGGAGAAATCAAAGTGAGATTAAATTATATGTGTACTGTGAAACTATGTATGGAAGCATTATACTATGATACAATAATTATTATAGTAAGAGGTGATTTTGTTTGGCGCTTTGTCCCACTTTTGCTTAAGTATCGGAGAAATCTAGATTTTGTTGCGTTGTTCATACTTAGATTAAGTAAGCTGTTCTGTCTTTTGTGGAGTAAAATATCACTTACAAGCACATCAGATTTTAAAAAATTGAATTAAAAAATATAGAAAGCGCGTTTTGCTTAAAATACTTTTCTGATCCTCTTTAAATAAAAAGTTCAGTTTTGTATAAGAAAATACTTTTGCTAAAAAATTGATCTCACTGCATCGTATTCTATCCATTTTCTATGCGTCAGTTGAGTTTTGTTTATAGTTTATTAAATTACTATTTTAATTTTTAATATAATATTTAAAATTTTATTTTAATATTATCCTAATACATATTCAAACTAATATGATTGTATTCATTGTTAATGTTAATTACAAATATCAATTTGGTGAGACAGAAGTATCAGCCTAATGTGGGTTGAAATTTAGCTGACCTATAATGAATACGTAGGATGACATTGACTCTATTCTTGTTTACGTTTATAATAATTAAAAATTTGTAAAAATACGAATTAAAACTTAAATTTGGTCTAAAAATATAAACATCAAAGTTTTTTTTTTTTATCCGTGAAAGTCTACAAGTGTTTTCTAATTAAAAAAAATGCTGAATGTACAGTATTAAAAAATGGGCAGATAAAATTATCCCTTTGATTCATAACATACACAAGGTTAAACTAATAATTTTCTAATTCACAATTAAATTTATATCTTCCAACTTAACTTGAAAATATATTGATTCAACGCTTATTAAGGCAGTGTTTTTTAGCACTATTATTAAGGTCAGCTTAATAGTGATCAAATTGAGTAATGTGCATGAATAATCATAAATTATATCTTTAATATTATTGCAAAAAAATTGACTTAATTATTGTGATTTAAATACACCACATGTAGACTATATCTATGAATTAAAAAGACGTAGTTTAAGACCTCGCTTTTATTGAAAATTATTTTGAATCAATTTTACTCTCTTTATTAAATTAAATTAATTCAAGAGAAAAAATTATAATATATATGGAACATGTTTACTAAAAAAATTATCATAATAACTCGTATTTAAAGTCTTAGACCGACATATTTTTATCATATTTATTTTAATATGATGTTATTAGATCTTATTTAATATATTTTATGACAATTATTTATATATTTATAATTATTAATTATTATAATTCTTATTTATTAAAAATATTGAGATCAATATATAATAAAGTAAACACTCAAACTTATATTTATTTATTATATTATATTATTTTTATGATTTTATTAATTTGAACATATTTTTTTTAACAAAATTATACAACTATTATAAAAAAGTACTCAATCAATGTACGATCTTCTCAAATACTTATCAAAATGCAATTAATGTTAAACAAATACACATATCTAATACTACCAAAAAGATAAAAGTAATATTTAGGATACAAATTACACATAATGGATGGGAATACACGTGGCAGAAAAAAAATACAACACTTTTAAAGTTGATAAAATTAATAATTTAACGGATTGAATTAAATTGAGAAAAATAGATAAAAAAGAAAAATATTAGCTGTAAAAATGTAGGTGCATATATAGCTAGACTTTTGAAAGGGTGCAGGACCACCGAGCACGTGGCTAAATCTTCTAAGTTCGTGTGATGTGTGTGCTTAGACAACAGTCTCCAATACCTTTCATTATTTGTTAAGTGAAGTTAATCACAGGTCCCACTCTTTATTCAGTAAAATTGTATAATCCCTATAACAATTTTTACAATAATATTAATATCCTATTCTTAGGATTTCTTTTAACAATTTAGCAACACATATGCTACATGTAATATTCTTTATAGATGTACAGTAACACGAAGACGAACTTAAAAGAGTTACCTCTTAAATTTGTGCTACAAAACTCTTCTTCTTTGTCTCTAAAACTTTTTTATTCTCTTTCTTTCATTTGTTTTCTAACTTTTTTTGTGATGCTTACTCCGTTTCTCCTCCACACCTGCTCCTTTTTTTTTTTTTTTTTTTTTTTTTTTTTTATTTTTTTTTTTTTTTTTTTTTTTTTTTTTTTTTTTTTTTTTTTTTTTTTTTTTTCTTTTTTTTTTTTTTTTTTTTTTTTTTTTTTTTTTTTTCTTTCACAATCAGTTTTTCCTTTTCTTTACTGTTATTGTCTCCTTTTTTACACATTGGTTAGAAAAAAAATAAAAAATGGAGACCTAAGTTGTGCGGGGAATTAAGATATGAGTGCGAGAGAACGAGTGGTGTGAGAGAGTAAAAAACGAGAGGTAGGAGAGAGTGGTCACAGTCAAAGCTCTTTTTTATTATTACTATAATCAAATTTATAAAATCTTAATTTTAAATTACAGGTACTATCTTTTTTTATTTTTAATAGATAAAATAAATTGTGATATTTTATTTTTGAAGTTTTATTAAGTATATTTATTTATTTATTAATTTAATCTATATTTTTTTTGAGTATTTTGTTTTAAACTAATGGTAATTTATTTTATTCAAATATTTTGTTATTATTTGGAACAAATTGAGTATAAGAGCGTTCTTCATACATTTTGCACAACAATATATAATGTCTTTCTTTTTATTTATTTCTACATGTCTCATTCAAATCACTTACTATATTCCATATATGTCACTTTTGTATATCTCTCTATAGAGATTGTCCAATAAATTGTTGTACATAATAGCAATTTTCAATTATTAAGAAATGGTTGTTGTTGGTGATGTGGGTTTGGATTATGTGGCCCAGCATTGGATAAGGAGCTCTACCCTAAGAAATACCCTTTCAAGTATCGATCCTTAACCACCACAACCTTCACAATTCATCTCACCTACTACCATCTTAATATTTTCTCTCATCTTTTCCTTTTTGCCAACTCAAAATTTGGTATTGGTTGAAAGTTAAAACATTTGTAGTGATAAAAGGTATATATATCACTGGTGAGTCAAACTCAATTTGTTCATATGTCCTAAAACGAAGTTCTGAAAAAGCTGCAAAGTGCTTCCTCATCGATCAATCAATTACTGTGGTGAGACTGATAAAACTACTTTGTCTTGTGCTTTCAGTTACCACGCATTCCAAACCTTTTGTTAGATAGAGAACAAGATGCATACGTAAAATCATCTTTGCCCTTCCAATTAACTTCATATTTGGTTTTAAGGTACAAATGTTACATAAAATGAAAAACCAATGTTGTTTATGGCCATTTAAAAAAATAATGGATTTTAAGCATTAAATTCCGAGCACATTTTTATTATTATTTAAGCAATGCAACTGCACTGTTGTCAACTTGAAGTTTACCCCTAAAAAAGTGTACACATAGTGAAATGAAATGAAAGATTATATGTTATGCTTCTATTTGCTTTTTGTTTTAATTATTTTTCCTGTCAGGCCTTTTCTTTTGTGTTTTTCTGTTGTTAAAAAAAGTTATGGGTATTGGCCCAGTTCTTACTAATGGGGCTTAGACACTTTTTTCTCCCTCCCTTTCATGACCAATATGAGGAATTTCTAAAGAGACAATGAGAGGGGAGTTATTCTTATTAGTTTTTCTTTTCTTCCCATTGCTTTACCAGTGTAGTGTTTTTAATTTATTACTATTCAGTGATGCTAGTATTGGAGTAAAATATGAATTTTAGCCATAATGTGAATTTGGGAATGTTACCGCTTTTAATAATTCTCAAGTGCAACTTTAATTTTATTAGTTTAATTATTGGATATTTTATATTATGTAATTATATTATTAAAAAGTGTATTACACTACAATATTTATTAAAAGGAAATAGCTTTACCAGAACTATATCTTGAGTAATGTCATTCTTGCTCCTCTATATATATATATGTGAAAAAAAAATAAGACAAAAAATAGGATAAAGGAGAAGAATGTGAGATAGTTTTTAGGATACTAAATAGGAAGAATTTTTTAAAAAATTCCTCTTATTCGGTCGTGTAAAAAATAAATAAATATGCATACAAAATGTTATAAGAGAATCCTAATAAATAGACAATGTATTGAACAAATTAGCAATTTTAAAACACAAATCACCTTCCCATTACTTTTTTCTCCGTATTGAATAAATTACTAAAATATAATTTCTACACTTTTCTTTTATCACTTTTTGTAGTGATTTGAGATTAAGTAGTTATAGGGACCTAAAAATTTATTTTTCTTCTTTCAAAATGAAAACTTGATTGATGTTTTTACTTTGCCGTTATTTTTTTTATCAATTAATACTATCTTAGAATTTAAAATGAAAGAAACATAAAAAAAAATACAAATCTTCTTAAAAATTACAAATAATAAGAAATGAAAAGAATGCTTTAAATCAAGTTTAACTTTTTATTTGACATTTTTAGTTCGTGACTTTCAATAATTTTCAATCATTGATGTTTTTCGAATTTTAAACAATAAAATAATTATGCTTGCAATATCTTTTTAAATAGTAAGGAAGATATTCAATATTCTGTTTATTGCGTAGTAACTACAGTCTAATGACAATAAATGTACGATTTTTAAAAATATAATTTGACAAAAATAACTTTGTTTTTTCTATAAATGCATTATTTTGAAGAATAAAAGGGGAAAGTAACTAATTTAAAAACATACTAAAATAATATGATTAAAAATTTATTTGGAACTTGAGAAGATAAGTTATTTTGAATTTCTTTTTTAAATATTTGCAAAACGACGATTATTTTAAAACAGATGAAATCTGTTTAAGAGGAAATACCAAAATAGAGAAAGGGATATGATTGAATCAAACCTCAATCATGGTTAGCACTTTTATGATTCTCACATGCCATGTTCATTTACCTTTTCATGATGTTAAAGTCACGGTTTCATACATAACTCCAACATCAATTATTAATTACCATAATTTGTTAAATGGCCATGTTTTCATAAAGGAAAAGAGGTTGTTACAACCTATAAATCCAGAATCACAGATGTCTTGCTAACACATGAAACGCAACATAAGTGTTGTGGAACCACATGTTGATTATTGTTGCATAAGTTCGTACTTTGAATTTACTATAAATAATCAATGGATTTTTCCTCTTTTTGGTAACCAATAATTATAAATGGGAGGATAACATTCTTCCTAAATAAACTTAATTAAATAAAATAAAATTATTGAAGATTCTATCTCAATTAAAAATAAAATATTTTAATAATATAAAATATATGTAAATATTATTTTATAAGTTGGTTTTATAAAATTAAGTTAGATTTAAAATTTATTGTTTAAAATGATATCAAAATATATCATAACAGGTTATTGATTCTATCAAATTACCTATTATTAAATAAAAATATATATTAAATATTTCATATCAATTAAATATAAAATATTTTAATAGTATGAGTAAATATAAATATTATTTACAAATTGATTATCTAAGATTAAGTTCTACTTAAAATACATTTTTTAATAAGTTTCACATTTTAAAAAACTTTTATGAACTAATATCTAATATTCAATTAATCTTTACTGGTATAAAAAAATTTAATACTAAAAGTTATATATATATATATATATATATATATATATATATATATATATATATATATATATATATATATATATATATATATAT
>Ga0099824_1003266_pt1 | contig 23708 bp, 11 predicted proteins | sample SiratrowhiteBW_FD_76837 | JGI IMG/M metagenome (GOLD analysis project Ga0099824, IMG submission 76837) | Root nodule microbial communities of legume samples collected from California, USA - Siratro white BW | ecosystem: Host-associated > Plants > Roots > Nodule | place: USA: California...
TCTTTCCTCATCCTATATACAAAAATTTTGGAAGTGCTAAATATATTAAAATTTTAAAAACATTTTTTATTTATATGTTAATTTATATATATATATATATGTGTGTGTGTAAAAAGAAAAAATTGAGGGGGCAAAGTCCCCTCACACCACTAAGCTTGACAACGATTAATCCAATTTTAATAAATAGTAGAATGAGATAAAAAAAATATAAAGTAAAAAGAAATCAATTGGCTATTAAGTATGCAAAGTACCTAATTCAAACTAGGCAAAAAGAATTTTGGGAAAATATCATTGTTGAATTAAAAAGACAAACACGTATATCTGCATCTTCTATGAATCCTCTTTATAATAACAGTTAAAAGATCAGAATATAATACATATTATATAATTTTGATAATAAGTGATGTAATATATGTTGATTTTACATCAGTTCAACAATCAATATAAAAAATTATTGAACTTATCACATTCATGACATTTACATCAATAATAATAATAGATATAGAACGACCCATGTAATATTTCCCTCAATTAGTCTATATCAGTATGTTGTTGACATAAAATTCCGATGATAAGAACATATTAATGGCAATTCATGTCAATCAAACAATTAAATTAGATACACGCATAATTTAGTTTCTGCTTTTCATCAAAGCTTTTTATTTCTTTAAACATTATTCATTATGGATTAGAGGGCAAAGAAAGGAATCTTGGACTTTCAAAACATATTATCATTACAACATATCAGGCCAAAAATAAGACAAGGCCATGAAAAAATGACATCAGGGAATGTGCACTTTTTCTACATGGATAAATCAGAATTCACGATTACCTATACATATGTAACATAATTGGATCCGATTGTAGTATAGCCACTGAATGAGCTCTAATTAAATTTATTGATCAGACAAACTTTTGTTCTCGGTTGAACAAATGTTTATTGCTCTGAACACAAGTAGAAGTGCACATGATCATCACAGGTGAACCCATCTATCTGTCAATACTCAATATCAAACAGATACAATAATGATGCCACTCATCACTCACTGTCCACCACACTATTATTTTATAACAATGCAACTATAAAACCCTCATTATTTAATTGCAAAACTTCATAATTTGCTCTTTCTTCAGCCTGATCAACTCTCCTCTTTGACTCGTGCAATCCACACACCTGCATTATTTTGCAGATTCACCGATATTTTAGACATATCTTCTTTTCTCTTGAAGAAAGTGGCAAATTCCTTTGACAATGTGTCAGTTTGTATGCACTGCACACGTAAAAGAACTAGAGTATTTATGTTGGGTGGTCCAATTTTTTTCTCTTCTCACCAATGCCTACAAGCCTATATAGCTGACAAAACTGATCTTAGTTGAATTTAGAGGAATAGAGGAATCTCCGTTATTATGGTGACATGTTTGAATTTAGCTGAATCACATAAATAACCTTTTGTTGTCATTGTATAAAAAGAAAGTGACACATGTTAATTAATTGAATTAATCTTTACAAATTGTGTGATAGGAAAACAAGTGGCCCACTTGGTGTGTTGCCAACCAATTGGGTTTTTGATGGATTAAGCTAAGTCGATTTTGATTATGTTAACGGAATGGGTGTGATGTATAATGAAATGGTGTTTTTTGTGATGAAAGGTATTTGATGTTAGCAATGGCGTAAGTGGTAGTTGTCCCTTGATTGAAAAGAAGGAAGACAGAATGGAAAAGGAAGAAAGGCCATGGTTGTTGTTGATGTAGATTATGGTACTCATCAATGTGCCTTCGTCATCAAGAATATATATATATAAAAATCAATTCATATGGGGACAAATCCAGTTGTCACGTACTAATTTATTCTCCTTTTTAACTTTATTTTCCTTTCTCACTCACAGAGTATGCAGATAAGTTTATGAGATCGCAACTTTTGTGGCGATGCAAGGCCATGATAAAAGGAAAGTCAAGGCAGACAACTGTAAGCTAAGAGCAAAAATAAAATAACAAAAACAATTGTTTGATTCAAGTAAAATAAAGTAGAAAGAAACAAGAAATGAAAGCAAAATTATAAAATTTGATATGGAGGCAGAAATGATAATTTTTGGTTAATTATATTTGTTATTTATTGATAAATTTTTCCCCATTTTGTAGTGAAATGATACAACTAACTTTCTATGGCGTGCAGTAAGGCGAAACACGTTGGGGAAACTACTGATCGTTCCTGAAAAAACTGTCTGGTGGGAATGAAATAAGTAGGTGTGTAAACAACGAAAAAAAGATAGTAATGAGAAGGCAAGAAAAGCATCTAAAGGGTTCCACAAGTAGCATCTAAGACATATGCTTAGCCACTTACAGGGTACAATTTCAAAATTGAGTTGTGAGGTTTTCAATTAATAAAATAAAAATACCATTTGTTATTACAATGATTATGCTAAGATTAGTCTCCAATCTTTTTATTTTTCACAGTCTTCTCGTGTTGTATGTATTATTACGGTTGTTAGTTTTTATCTATTCAGTTTTTATCTTTTTGGACTTTTGGGGATAACTGCAAAGAGTATTTCGAGGTTTAAATAAGTATTCGGTCCGATTAGATATTTAATATATATAAAAGTAAAAGTTACATTATTTGTTACTTTTTTAGTTCCCTTTATTTATAAATCTTAAAATAGGCTTTTTACGAGACAATTACTAATTAGGACCCAAATTGGCTTAATTACTTTTTTAATTGAGATTTCCTGACTAATCACCGTGTGTTGTCCGGTCCTAGTTGTTTTAAAAATTAATTAATAATGACTGATGTTATAAAGTGAGAGAGATCGAGATATCAAGATCACATGTTTTCGGCATCTCGAGTACTCGACTAGGACATTGGTCGCCAACTCTTGAAAAGCAATTGTCTCGATAAGACTATTTTGACCACCATGTCAGAAGGAGTCAAACTTTTATTGGGTTTGTGATTAAAGAAAAGTTTGGTTTTCTTTGTTGCCGAGTTGTCTAATTCCATTATACCGTTATGTCATGCCACCTATTTGATACAATGGCCCTAGGCCGGTGGATTGCAAAGTGTTTCGTAGGGCTTCAAAAAATGAGTCTTGAAACTCATGTTGATTAGGGATGTGATGCATCACGTGACAAGGACCGTTCAAGGGTGACAAATCTGATGGTTTAGGTCGTTATGAAGGTTCGCCTCCCTGGCTCCCTCCTTCACTCTATTTTATCCTATGTTATTCTCAGACCGAGCTACTGTGTTTTCGTCTTATGAGGTAAATAATGTCTTTCTTTTCTTCGGATAGGTTTCCTTTGTCGGGGTCCTCGGGTGGTTCATAAAGTCACCTAAGCGGGTACTGTTGGAGGGGACAGGGCGGACAAACGTCATTGTCACCATCGGGAGAGGTCCCTTAATGGTGGTTCCGCTAGCATGAGTCGCTAATTGGTTGACATGAGCAAGAATGTCAACAATGTCGATTCGTTTCTATAAGTTAGTAATGATAAGGCCCGGGATGCCGAGAAGGCACCTCTTGCCATTCAACGCTATGACTGGGTAGATCCTTGGGTCAGCAGTGCCCTCCAAGTGTAAGACTTCATATTTTCTTAAGGTTCTAGTAAATAGTGTAGATATATTATATTCTTCCGTTGTCGACAATAGTTTTGCTCTTCGTAGGTGTTCCTCGACCGATTTAGTTTTGCTTGGTTGAGGTAGTTCGTCCTTTGATGTTTTTTTCTTTCTTTATTATTGTTTAATGAAGGACATTCATGTTCGACTTCCCATAGACGACTTTGCCATGGGGTACTTAAGGCTCTAAACATTGCTCCAACACAGTTTCATCCTAAGAGTTGGGTGTACATTCAAACATTTCTTATATTATTGTGTTTGACCTTGGGCTTGAATGCTACACCATCTTTATTCCTTCATCATTATTTAACTCGTCTGGTTAGCTAAGTAGGTTGGCTATCATCGATAAGTCAGTCAAGAAATTGTTTGTTAGAGTCGTACACCTCTTCCTATAAACATTTTAAGAATGGTTAATTTAAGGTATTGATTAAGAGGGGGTCGGTCTTATATCTATAATGACGATACCCCCAATTTTCCTTTGTACCAAACTAAACATTATGTTCGGTACCATGTTTGACCGAGATCATCCATGACTAACTAAGACTTGACGACTCTGGATATCCTAGACCAACTCCCTCTTAAAATCTCTACCGCAAGTCTACTCGGCACTTTCTGGTCACCGGATCCAATTTCTGATGTTGATGGTATGCCTCCCCCTTCTCTCCCTTTACTTTGTGGTTTCAGTTAAGTATGGGTCAATCTTTGTGCAGAGATTATAATCGAGACGAATTCTCCTAGTGGCAAGGGTTTCTTCAAATATCTTTTGAAGAAGAGGCAACATGGGACATCTGAGAAGGACCATCCTGAGGCGCAAGCGGTGACAGAGGAGGTGGTGTCGATCACTATTGTTCCGCTTATTGAGTACTGCCCTCCTTCTGATTCTCATCGCCACAAGAACAAAGAGAAAATACATAAGTCATCTTGCTGACACTCTAATAAGTTGTCCTCTCAGCCATGAGCTAAGCGGCTTCAGCCCTCTACGGATGCAAGTGCAAGCTCTTCGGCTATGGACTTCCTAAGCCAAGGTGTTATAGTTGTGACCCGAGTCTCAATTGAGTTGATTGACTCGAAGAAAGAGCCTAACGTCTCGTCTTCAGCCGTCGGGGTTATTACTGACCCACATTGAACACTAAAATGTTATTACAAGGCCGGATTTCTCCAAGATTAGCTCACAATCTTTCTGATCTTCTCGGTCTTCTTGTCTTCTTTACACCATTACAGTCATTAACTTCTATCTACTCAATTTTTAGCTTTTTAGACAGGATAATGTTGACATCTTTTGGCAAATATACCAAGTTAATAAGTAATATAGAGAAATAAGTACAAGTGTCGAATCCACAGGGAATGTTATTAGTTGAGCTTCAGCAAGTTAGTACCTTAAGCAAAAAGCGTTTAGGGATTAAATACAAAACATATTACAGTGAAGGTATTGAGTTGTAAAAACGAATAGAAAACAGAGTATAAATGCAGTAATGGAGAACTATCTTGGGATTGAACTCATTAACTCAACTCTTTGTATTCTTTACTATAAAACATTAATATCATATAGTTATTCCTTGACTCTACACAAATAAAATTCATTCAACCTAATTCCTCGTGTATTGAAATCGTAGGTTATCTTGCATGATACTGTTTTCCCAACTTTCATGGAGTTTTAACTCGCATTAAGTTTAGTTGCTTAATACAACCATTACAATGTAACCCATTTCTAGTGTTGCACGATTATAGGTATTCTTAATGCTTTTCAAATCCCAAAATTACTTCCCAGTTAATCTTAAGATTTTCAGTTCAAGAAATCATGCGCATATGATTCAAACATTAGGCACACAAAGAGAATACAAGTCTGAATAAACCATATATTATCAACATAAACAACAAGAATACAAATAGTGTGAGAAAATTACATTCTATCGCAAAAAAAAATGAACTTAGTTACTTATGACAGTCATGACAGTCATGCATACAAGGAAATTGCTTCTATACTACTGTAGCCGCCAGCTCCTTTCCCAAGGAAGATTCTTTCTTCTTTTATACCTCGTACCAAAATTAGGATATTGTGATTGCAGGTCTTTAGTGAATTCTAACCCAGTTAGTTCATAATTGATGCTTAAGCACTTTGTCACTAAGAGTTCCCTTTCTTCTTTTGTGTACTTTATTTAAAGCTTGAATGTCTTTCTTTTTCAGGTTCCTCTTCTTCTCTGATTGGTCTCCAATCTTCTTAAAATTTTTTGTTTATCAATTTGGAAATGACAATACATGCTTCCATTAATTACAAAATAATATATAAACATTAAATATTTATTCTCTATAATAAAGATATCAAACTACTCAAAAATATAGTTGAAAAGAATGAAATTTAGCCTTTTATCAAAAAGTATTACACTCATATAAGAATTTAATACGATTTGATATTCATAATATAAAGATAATGTGGCATTACCTATTACTTCTTTAGTTTTCTTTATTTATGTCCTACAATGGAATTCTCACCCGTCAGTTGCTAATTAGGAACTAAACTAATCCAATTCCTTAATTGAGATTTTACGATTAATCACCACATGTCACCTACTCTTAATTGGTTTAGAAATTAACAACAGATGTTACAAAGTCACGGATATCCAGATACCAAGATCGGGTGGTTTTGTACAACTGAGGTACTCGGGCACGACGCCATTCATCCAATTTCGATGAACTATTTAAAAGTATCTATTAGCATAATGTTTTAGATATTGAAACGCGACAGAAAATGGGAATCTCGGGATGAGAATTGTAGGACATTGGTTGTTGTAATTTGAGCTGCAACTTTTCACAAATGGATGAAGGACAGAAATTGTCACGGGGAATTATGTAAGAAAATTAATACATAAACAATAAACTTAAGATAACACAAACTATACAAAGTGATGTTTCAAAGTACGTGATGTCATTATTTCTGGAATATATATAAAATATATGTATTAATGTGCGCCCATATCTAAGAGTCACTTGCACGTAACTCATTTTGGAGACCGCAATAATTCGATTTAAATTCTGTTTAACTTTTTGACAGCTTTATCTAAAAAGTCATAAATAGAGTTTGCATACCAAATTTTATGAATTATATTCTTTTGTAGTTTTTCATACTTCTGTATAGAAGTTATTAATAAATGATAGGTCAGTTATGCCAGAACAATGAGTCTTTAAAAATTTTACGGACTAATAAAATAAGTAATTATCAATGTTACTTTATCTTTTTTTATTATTTAATTTTAAATTAAATTATTATAAAAAATGATTAAACTTATAGTATTTGTTAAAAAAATAATGAAAGGCATTATGAGAATGTTAAAAGTGAAATTTGATTTCCCACTCTTTAACTCCAGCAACAGCAGCTAACTGAATACCCAATAACTCTCATTTATATTTGGATAAAAGTGTCCAAGAAAATTGTTGAAATTATTTTGGGTACAGAATAAATTATTTTAGAAAAAATAAATATCCATCTTTACATTTGTGAGAAGAGCAGAGAAGGTGGTGGAATTTTTACAGAAGACTGTGGGGTCCACTTCCGAGGAACTCCTTCTCAACCTAAACCTTTTCACTCACTCTCCTTCCTTCCCTTTGAATACATAAATGCCAAATAAAGAGAATTTACATTCATTGACTCTTCAGTATCAACATAATAATAGTATTTCATTTTTGTTATTCTGATGGAGAAATCTCTTGTTGGTTCATGTGTGCTTGTCGGGTAAAAGCAACTACACACACCATAGGAGAAAAAAAAAAAAACTTTCTTTTCCCCTCTTAACTTTAATCAGTGTAGAGTAACTCTCACAAATCAGCCTTCCAAGTTCCACCCAGTTACCATTTTCTTCCACATTGTCCCCGTCTTTTATTTGGCTTGTCACCGTCCATTTTTTTTTCTCTGTGCTAATTGTTAAACCATAATAGTAGGCACAGAATAGAGTCATACACACTCTACTGTTATTATTGTTTTTGTTTTTGAAAAAAAATCAATTCTAGGAGATTGATTTGTGGCATTGACAGTGTGAAACAAGTCTGCTTTTTGTCTTCTTCTCTGTGACCCCCTTTCACTCTCTACATTCCTCCAAATTTGTCTTCTACTTGCACGCGCCTCTTGCGCTCTTCTTCTCTCAAAAACAGATAGATAGAAGCATGGGTTCCAATCTCAGACCCCATCTCTTCAACACTCTCTGATATGCCTTGTACTGAATCTCTGATCCATCAAGGTAACACTCTCTCTTAGCTCTCTGCACCTTCTGCCTTATCCTCAGATATATATACAGAGGGTGTGTTTATGTGTGTCTGCGAGAGAGAGAGAGAACCTTTGTTGTCTACTTTTGTTCTGTTTGCCAAAAAGGTTCCAAATTGAACTCAGTTGTGGTTGGTTGCTGTTTGAGGAAAGAAAAATGAAGGACTTCCCTTCATGCTTCGGTGAAAATGCAGTTCAGGTTGCAGATTCTTCGTCTTCAAACGCCAGCAAAACTGCACAGAATCTGGTTATCTGCGTTTACCAATGCCGGATAAGAGGTAAGTGCTGCTTGATAACCATCACGTGGAGTAAGAGCTTGATGGGGCAAGGGCTTAGCGTTGGGATCGATGATTCTTCAAATCAGTGTCTGTGTAAGGTGGATATCAAACCCTGGGTGTTTTCCAAGAGGAGGGGTAGTAAGAGCTTAGAGGCTTATTCTTGTAAGATTGACGTGTATTGGGACCTTTCTTCTGCTAGATTTGGTGTTGGTCCTGAACCCCTGGAGGGGTTTTATGTAGGAGTAGTTGTAGATCGGCAAATGGTTCTCCTTCTTGGAGATTTGAGGAAAGAGGCTTTCAAGAAGTCCAGTGCCATCCCGTTACCCTCTAATGCAGTGTTTGTTGCCAAAAAAGAACATGTTTTTGGCAAGAAGATGTTTGGTAATAAGGCTGTGTTTTGTGACAATGGCCAGATTCACGATCTTGTCATAGAATGTGACACTTCAGGGGTGTCTGATCCGTGCCTTATCATTCGCATAGATAGCAAAACGGTGATGCAGGTGAAGAGGCTGAAGTGGAAGTTTAGGGGAAACCATACCATCTTGGTGGATGGCCTTGCAGTTGAAGTTTTCTGGGATGTTTATAATTGGCTCTTTGGCACATCTCTTGGAAATGCTGTCTTTATGTTCAGAACATGCATTTCCGAGGAAAAATTGTGGGCTGGTCAACCCCTTTCTGATGCAAATGTAGTGCAGTGGTCGTTCTCTCAGAGGTTTTCCGAGACCAAGTCACAAGGTCTTGGCTTCTCCCATATTTTATACGCGTGGAAGAACGACTAAAGTTGTGGAAATCCACCATACTAACAGACCATTTAGTGAGTTGTGGGTTATCAATCAAGGATGTGATTGTTTTACACTTTGATTAAAGATGAGTACTTTTGTTGTATCGTTTCTACCCTTAAATTCATACGTCAATATATCTGTGCATTTGAACAGATCATGGACATTTTTTTTCTCCAATTGGCTGTATATTTATCTTCAAGTGTTAATTTTATGATATCTTTATTACAAAAAACACTTTGTCCATAGTTTGTTCTAATTTATACTAGTACATATTCTCTTAATTTCTTATTTCAGATATAAACCTGCAAAATACTAATGCTCATTGTCTGCTAAGAAGGTAGAGTAACAAGTCAGGGCTAGTTGAGGTTGAAAAGGAAGGTAGCATGTGAGAGAAAGAGATCGATGAATTAGAATGAATAATGATTTACTTTTCTTCCTGTATTATAATAATAATCCACAGAGCTTTTACTATTTCAGGAAACTAAGATAGTCTGAATATTATCGGGCTATGGAATTAATCCTTCTGTCGGTGGAGTATCCTACTCTGATGTCTGATAATTAGCAAACTGGGCATGAGATTCTGGCTAGGTATCTTGCTAGATATTGATTTCTTTATTATTCATTTTCGTACTGAGAAACCAGGTATCTTTCTATTTACCATATGAAGATGAATCGTGGCTTGTGATTGATGTCTTTACTCAAACTATCTTTTAATCAACCTGAGGACATATTAACCTCTGATTCGTGACTCCCTATATTAACCTCTGATGTTCCATTTTTACCTGCATACCTATTATTCTCCTTCACAGCTAAATCCAGGATTTTGTTTATTTTATCCTGCAGCCTGTCTGCTGTTTGATTCTGTCATACAAATTGTGCAACAGGAATAAGTTTATTAGTTACTAGACAGTTATAATTTCTTGTAAGACACTTGGCTGCTATTTCACATGCCAAACTCATACGTAAGAAATATTCCACTATCTAAACAGAATAGAAAACTATACTACTGTTATTTATTTATACCCTATCATCTCTAGTTTTTGTTTTACTTACATTACAGCTCCTATGTTTTCCTCTATATTCCATAAAATAACTTTTCAGCAGTATTGATCTTCCAATGTGACTATAGATGCTGACTTGGGAAGAACTTTTTAATGAACGCTTGGTTGAACTTTTCTCTCTTATGTAAAGGTAATGAGCAAATACATTATGCATGTATAGGAGATGTTAAGAGAAGCTGCTCATCTGTTCCCAATTCATAGTTTTTCTGCTTTTTAGAAGCCTCACTGTGAGTTTGGTAGATAATGGTGTTGTTATTTTGGAGATTGTATATAGTGTTGTCCTTAATGAAATAAGTAAATCTCTTTTGACAATGCATCTTTTTTTATCCTTTTGATTTTTGCATCTTTGTTCTATATTCAGTTATTCACAAATTGTGGCATGAAATAAATTTAAACGGATGATTTGAAGTCTTCTAAAAGTCACTTAACTGCTTGTAGATTTGAAGTATTGGGAACTTGGTGTGAAAGTACCTGATGTTTTATGTTGCTCTGCTTTGACTGTTTTCATGTGCTAATACTTAGGCAAACTCTGCGCATGGTTCTGCATTATTTGTGCTCTTAAATAGTGCATCGAGTACTGTTAATTTTTTATGCATACCCTTGTTGTGACTGCCTTGATCCCTCATAAATGAACTCATACACATGCACTCATGCTTCTAACTTGTAAGTTCCATATTTATCACTGTACGGTTATATCTTGTGTCATTACCAATTTTGGCCATGGTCCTACTGCTTTCAATTCTTGCTCCGATCAGAGGATACCCTTTTTTGTGCACGTTATCTTTGAGTTTAATTTTGATGTATTTAATGTTCTTCGTGTACTACCACTGATGTTAGCTATGGATCCGGCTGCAAGGTAATAAAGATGGAGCAATATGGCAAAGTCTATCTTGCATTGCTCTGAGGAATAAATTGGTGACTGGTACACTGGCTTACAGCGTTTTGGATAGAGAATTTGAGGAGGATAATTTGGTAGTAATTAGAATCCTTTGTCTAAAGAAAATAAAATTTGATAAATTTAAATTATTTTATCAAAACTTTGAAAAATAAATAATTTAAAATAAAATTTGTTTAAATTTAATGTACTTGAATATGGTATAAATTGTATAAAATTTCAAATCCGGTTACAAAATTTGGCACGTATGTTCTGAAATTTGCCACGTACTTAATACTTAAGACCGTGTATACCACGTATGATGTTCCACTTTCCCGTTTTGGAAGATGTTTATATGAATGGTTTGGTTATGTTGAGACCAACACATCCATAACAATGCTTCCACACCAAGTGAATCTAACATGATAAACCAATTTTGTGTTCTAGACAAAATGCACATGAGATGTCATTATTCATTTGCACCATGTTCTTTCTCCCTAATTGATATCTTCTTAGAAGCCTAATTCCAAATAATCTCCATATGAAAAAACTGATTTTGGACGAATTTTGTTATTCCACGTTACTTTATATACACTTTCCAACGTACTATCAACTATATATGCTGATTATTAGACTCTTCTTTCAAAATTCACTCTATCTTCTTCGCAACATTTTGACCTTTCTGGTTCTAATTTTATATGTAGAGTTTACAATAATGATTTTTCTCTTTTAAAGAGTTATCCTCTCTGCTTGAATATTCATTCACATATATCTCTACCCACCTTACTCACTGCCTAGATCAAAACATAAGTATTCATCCAAAATGATTAATGTCTTGACCCACTTTAGTTAAATATTAGGAGGGGATCCTCACTCATCAACCTCAAGTCAAATACTTATTAAATAAGTCAGATTAAGATTTTGAAAATCATAAAAAATTATAAATTTCATATTTTAAGTCATTTAAGTTTTGAATATATCTATATAGATAAAATATAAGACCTATAATACTGTTATTATTATATTATCATTTTTAGTATAATATTTTGATATTTATATATTTTTATTAGTTTATTTAAAATTTACATTCATTCGTTTCTATATAAGTTCAGATTCATTAAGTTATTTAAAATATGTTGTATAAAGTAAAATTTTAAATAAACTTGTTTGGCAAGTCGAAGTTTTAAAAAATAAGATTTAGCTGTATGAAAAACGGGGCTTGTATATGTGTATGCGTGCATGTTATATCAAGTTGAAGCCTTTAATTTAAAGAAATACACAGCCTTACCTCATCCTTTTCCCATATCATTTCCTCTAATATTCCTACCCAGCCACTTGATCCACTTTTTAATTGCTTAAAATTGAATATCAAAATATTAATATTAATAGCTTTAAAATTAAAATAAAAACTATTTAGTGATTTTTACCTTTTAAATTAAAAGAAATGATTAAGATAAGAGTGGAAAAGAAGAGGGAAGAGGAAGTAGGGAAGGAGAAAAAAAAAGTAGGGAAGGGAATTAATGAAAAAAAAAATCATTAATTTCCTTTCAATAATTTTTTAAATTCTTTTTTATATATAATTGAAATGGTTTTTAACTATTTAAGAATTTTCTTAAAAACGCATTTACTTAGAACTTCACTGTTTAACGCCTTCTTTACTAAGACTTTTTGGGCTAAGACGAGTTCAGGGCCAGTTATATATTCTCAACTTCCACAATTAAACTTTATGTAGACTTTTCAAAAGTTTTCCAGATTAAAATAAAAATAGCCTTTTTATCCTTCTGTTTTGAGTTCCTCCTTTACAGTGGAAATTTTTTAAACAGATATACTATTTTTATAATTATTTTTTTCCCGTGTTATCCTTTTTACTATATCACCAATTTAATCACACATATTCTCTCTTTTCTCCTTATTTTTTTACTATACAAAAAATTTATAAAAGTAGAATTTCTCTTTTTTTTTTTTTTTAATGATGGTGTGGTACACAAAAGGAGAAACTGACAAACAAGAGTAACTTTTTTTAATGGGCACGCAGAAGGGTGCCTATTTTTTCCACCTAACTAAAAACAACACTTTTAGAAAATAAAAATAAAAGAAAGAAAGAGTAAGACATCAGTGCATGTTTGATAAAAAGGTTCAACTAATTAGTACACGAAAACTTTGAGAAAACCTAAATATCTTGTCGTCAAAACTCAGAAAGAATAAACCGGTATGAACATGTAATTGAAAGATGAAAGTTATAAAGATTCATTTAAAATTTCAAACATAAAAAGATCTATGTGAACTGAAAAAAAAAAAAAAAAAAAATAAAAAAAATTAAATTAAAATTTAAAAAAAAAAAAAAACTATGTAAACAGAAAAAAAAAAAAAAAACTGTTAGAACAATTTGACCGAAATAAAAACTATTACAAGCAGTTCAATAAATAACCAAATGAAATGTTTACACAAAATAATTAGTAATTTGGAGTTAGAAAATAGTTACAATATGATTTATAGTAAAAAACAATGATTGAATGATATATTTTAGCTAAAAAAAAAACCTGTCTGCACTGCACCCAACAAACACAAACAGGTTCTGGTCTTGGTCCTTGCCGCCACGAAAGCTGCATCCTGCAATTTTGTACGTCAACACTCTGGACATCATCATCAACAACTGCTAACGTATACTTACATTTCTACCCACATTTTTCACATAATGTTACATAAAAGCCTTGTTGCTTAACTAAGAATTATACTAAAAGGTAGATGTTTGCTTGATGCTCCATCAATTTGACTTGCAAATTGAGTTTGTTCCTCGAGGAAAATTGGCTAAGAAAGGCATCAGAATGTGGCATGGTGTAAGGAGTATTTTATGATGTGGATTGCAGAGTCAACATGCTTACATAACATGGCAATAAGGTTAATTATGTGTATTCGATTTGATTAATAATATAAGAAAAGTGTGTGTATTTGAGTTTGTGGTTCCATACCCATATGCTTGAATATTTATGGGAAGTTGTTGGTCACGAGGCCGTGATCACCGGGATAAAGAAAAAGCCGCGTTCAGTTCCTTTCAGTTTCACAGACCAATCAATCACCATGCATGGCCCTAACTAGTTTAGTTCCATTTCCCAGTGAACTTCTTCAGAGCCTTAACCCAATCCTCATCATCATTCGCAATATTCAATTGCCCTATTGTTGGAATCCTTCAACCACACTCTCTCCTTCCAATCAGGAGTGATTGTTGGGTACACAAATTAACAACATTCATTCATTAAAATATGTCTCAATTAACATCATCAAACTGCAAAATATTTAACCCTTTTACAATTATATTCTGCAATTTCTACTTTTTTTATGAGAATATTCTGTTGGCAATACAATATTGTTCTGTATTTTTAAAAGATTTCTGCAAAACGTGTACCTAAACAATGATTTGAATTTGTGTGGAAAATAACAATGATATTAAAAAAATTATATAAAAAGCGAATATTTTATATTCTGAACTACCAATTAGAATCTTAGTGAGAAAGTGACACAAAATAAAAATATAACGAATAAAGAGAGTTTATTCTCAGAAAGTCTAAAAATAAAAATAAAAATTGATACAAATAGAGCATATTTGGTATTAAAGGTCTGGAGAATGTGGATTGGGTTTAAATGGTGGAGTAATATAGATGTACCAAAAACATGAATGAGCTGGCGTCTGATCATGTGTTAGTGGAGAGCTTTGTCTCAGAACAAAATTCCAGGTGGCCTACAGCTGTATAATGATGCTGCCTTTGCCAAATTACCAAACAACCCACCATTTTCCATTTCATATTTTTTTTCTTTATACCTCTATTAGCTACCCTTAGCACCCTTCTCTTCTCTCTTTCAACCCCACGCCAATGCCAGCTCAAACACAAATTCTGCAAAACAGCATAATTTAACAAAAAAAAGAGTTAAAATTATTATTAGGTAAAGAGGAAGACATTATTTGATTAAAATGAACAAATAATTTTCTTCTTAGGGTATAAATTGACTCAACTAATTTCTGAATGGAAACGCCGCGGTAATAAAAATGAATAAATAAATAGAGAAATAAGTATTAAAATAATTGTCTTTTAAGCCACTCCAACGGTCACTGACTGCGGGACTCGCGACACAGTACAAGGACCGTAAATTCTCGTACTCTCATAAGTTGTGACTATTTACTAAGGTCACTTGTGTGGTTCCCTTCAAATAAGGGGGTTGTGCCAGTAAATTGACACTACGAATAGGAAGAAGAGAAGAGAGATTGGAGGTGAATATCAGTATTATTAAGGCGTGTGAGCATTTCATGTATAGAGCGGAGTCATGGGCGAGTCAAGCGACTCTGTGTCCATTGACATTGATTTGATACCTTTGGGAGGAAAGGTAATGGCACTTCAACACGTGATAACTGTGAAGACGACCACCATTTCATTAACTCTTATCCAAGTTTAGCTTCAGTTTTTCTCATATGGAATTTGTATAATAACCATGTACTTAACATAGATTATACTTTTGCAGGAATGCACGGTCAAAACCAGTAAAGGTTCTTTGTCTGTGCTTGTATGTGGAGATCAAGAAAAACCCGCTCTAATAACCTACCCGGACGTGGCTCTCAATTGTAATCTCTTGTTTATAGTTTCTTGTTTTTTTTTTTTATATAATATTTTCAATATGAATGTGAATATGAATGCCTTATTCTCTCATAAAATGTTCCGAGACTCTGTGTTATTTTCACAACTTGATTTTGGGCTTTTGCAGATGTGTCTTGTTTCCAGGGCCTGTTGTTCTGCCCAGATGCAGCTTCTTTGTTGCTTCATAACTTCTGCATTTATCACATTGATGCTCCTGGGCATGAGGTCGGTATTAGCATTCTCCCCCTTCTTTCCAAGTTCCAAGTTATGTATGCGCATATAGGCACCATTCAATGTTGTGGAAATCTAACTTGCGTAAATATTTCCTGTCAAAGGCATATTTTGATAAATTTCTCCTTTGACAGAAAAAAAAATAAAAATTATCCAAACATATTAAAGATGCCAAATAGCTTAGAGTTGACTTGGATGTAGAATGTTTCGGGTGTTCTCTCCTGGTGTCTTATTTGACTCTCTTCTCGTTTGATTAAGAGTTATTGCAGTTGGGAGCTGATGTCATTTCTTCTGATGAACCATTGCTATGCGTGGATGACCTTGCTGACCAGATTGCAGAAGTCCTTGATTTCTTTGGGTATGTTGAATATCGGATATTCAAAATGTCTCCAATTGTTTTAATAGGAAGAATGTGATATTCTTTTGTGCGTCGATGGGTAATTTAAACTAGGGTGTATTAGGTCTATGTAAAGGAAGTTAAGTATTTGTTATTGAATATATTTTTAGATTACTGAAACAAGCCTCTTTGATATTCTTACTTGGTTTAGGATTTTAACCCTTATCCAAAACCCTCTTAAATCAGGCTAAGGGAGGTTCTGTGCTTGGGTGTAACAGCTGGTGCTTACGTTCTCACTCTATTTGCTGTAAGTTAACATTTGTGAATATAACTTCATCTACCATAACAATCCAGTGTACTTAACCATTGTGCTTTTTTCTAATTTGGCAGATGAAATACAAAGAACGAGTGCTTGGATTGATTCTTGTTTCACCTATTTGTAAAGCTCCTTCATGGACCGAATGGCTATATAACAAGGTTTAATATCTGTTAGCTTTGGCTTTTATGATATGCTATCTACTGAAGCATCTGTATTTGGATTAAGGCGTTTAGTAAAACATTAAGTGACAAGGATGCGCACCTTTTTTGTATACAACAAAACATTACGAAAACTTAAGTCTACTATTTGTGTCTGACATAGCAATAAGTCCCATGACAGCATAACTGGTCATCATATCTCAATTCCTTAGAAGTTTGGAACTTTTAAAGCAATAAAAAGAAAAAAACTCATTACCCTTGTAAATATAAGGTCTGCTTAAGATTTTGTATAACATTCATGCAGGTGTTGATGAATTTATTATACTTTTATGGTATGTGCGGTTTACTGAAGGAATGCCTTCTGCAGCGTTACTTCAGTAAGGTATTTTTCCCATTATGTCCCTTCATCCCTCTCTGTGAAGGTGGAATGATTGCTGTGTGTTACATTACTTCTCTGCATTTGTTATAGGAACTTAGGGGCAATGTTCAGGGAGCAGAATCGGACATAATACTAACATGCCGAAGGGTATGAGCATATCAATTTTAGTAACAACTAGTACATGTAATTTTCCTTGAGTACATGCTTAATTTGTATGTGTAGAACTTATTGCTGATCGTCTTTTCTGATCTTACAGCTTCTAGATGAAAGACAAAGTTTGAATGTTATGCGATTTCTCCAAGCAATTAATGCGTAAGTTATAATGTTTTTTATAAGCATGATTTTTTTTCCTTTCTTTCTCGCTGCTCCTGTTTTTTCTCCTTTGAGGTGTTGAATCCATACCACTAGAATTGATGATACTTTAAACATTCTTCAGATGATTCAATACTATATTTTGGTGGTCTTTTCTACAACTAGAATCTGAATCGGCATGTTAGCAAAATTATTGTTTCCGTAATTTTCTTACGATTGTTAACTGCTTGCAGAAGGCATGACCTCACTGAGGGTCTGAAGGATCTCCAATGTAAGACTCTTATATTTGCTGGAGAGAGCAGTCCATTCCATGCTGAATCTGTGTACATGAGCACAAAAATGGATAGCAGAAACTGTGCGCTTGTTGAGGTAGGTAATCCATTCATTATATAAGTCAACACATAATCTAGTTGAGAAAGACAAACAGAAATAACATGATCAATTTAAAATTCTTGCCCCCAGGTTCAGGCTTGTGGTTCATTAGTAACAGAAGAGCACCCAAATTCCATGATAACACCACTGGAATGTTTCTTAATGGGTTATGGCTTACACAGACAAATACATGCTGCTTCATCTTCCAGCAATGGATCAAACCCAGCAAGCCCCTCTAGTCATTCATGCATAGCACCAGAACTCCTCTCCCCAGAGAGTTTGGGAATTAAGCTCAAGCCCATCAGAACCCGGGTTGATGTTGAAATATAACTTGGTCCAGCTCAAAGGTTGACAAACCCCAATACTGCAGTGGAATGAGCTAAATCATTGCACATAATTAATATATGGCTAGTGTAGGATATTCTTTTATTATGTTGGAGGACTAATGATCTTGTTTGCAAAATGGCTGTTTTTCCTACAAATGTAAAAAAGTAGGAGGTATCTTTATCTTTGTTTATTCATAGATAGGACTATTCTTTTCACTGATTATGTTTTTTGAGATAGATCTCTCACCTTACTGCTTTTCAGGTTTATACCAACCTCAAGCACTAAGGTGTCTTGTTGTTACTAATGTTGATTCTTTGAGGACAATATATATGGATTAACTTTGTCCTTTTTTGGGTTTCGGTTAATAGTGATTGATATTACCCCATTACTTTTGCCTTGAACTTTTTTAAGGTTCATCATATACGCCTTCTAACATTGTCACTTTTTCTTTGGACAATTGGTGACAGGTAATTCTTCTAAGGTAAAGTCTTACTTTAATAAGTTTGTGTTAGCAAATTTGGCCCCAAAGAAAATTAAACAGCTGACAAAGTTTGGAAGGCCCTTCTTTTTTGGCCCACAAGATTTGGAATGCATACCCTTTGTCGTATAGCCCATGAGAAGTAGAGACGTCTGGATAAAATTTGTCTCTAAGTACTATTAGGAGAAATAAATAAGAAAAATGAAATTAATTTCTTAAATTAAAATTAATTTGTACATGAGTTTAAACAAGAATTTGAAGAAATTAACAAAATAAGATTTATGTATTAATTCATACATTAACTAATTTGGGAGGAAGTCATTTATTTTAAATCAAGTTGTAATAATATGGATGTTGTCGGAGGTCAAACAAGTTCTACTTCATATTTACTTAAATTTTAATCGAATTATTTGTGTAGATCTAAACTCTATCCGATTAAAACTTACTAATATGAGATAAACTTATGTCAAATTAATTTGTCAATACGATATTTTGATACTAATCTTATGGATAGTGAAATAATGTAATTAAAATATATTTTTAAAAATATCAATTTTAATATAATAAATCATTATTTATTTAATCTATAAATTGTTAATACATTATTATTAGTAAAAATATACTTTGTAAAAATAAAGAACATTAAGCTAAGATGAGACAATTCAGAACATAACCGGTCATGTTTTATAAATGTCTGTTGTGTCTAACCTTGAAATCCAAACCTGTAGGTATGCTAATTTTCATCATATCACCTTGCAGAGTATACGACACCGTTTTGTGAACAGAACAGAGATTTCTGAATAATTCAGAAATACACGATTTTATGGGGAAGGAGATTTTACAAATTGCAAACTGCAATGTGAAATTAATGGCAAGACAAGAACAAAAATGTAATAAAAAGAAAATTAATTTTAGTGTAATTTGTACTACCATCCCCATTCTACTCTCTTAACCTAATCCTTCGCTAGATCGGTACGTATCTCTTCAAAACCTGCTTCCCTCCAACCGCCGCCGCGGCTGCGATTCCCCCGATGGCGCCGGCAATGGCGGCGGATCGGGGCCCGGCGGCGGCCCTGTAGAGAGCTCCGGTGCGGAGTCCAGCGACGGCGCTGTTTACGAAGTCATTGGTTCCCCTGGCGTGGATCATCCCATTCTCAAGGCCAGCGAAGATGAGGCCCAGAACGCCGAGCGAGTTGCCGAGTTTGCGACCCGCTTGGCCGCCCGAGTTGAGGACTCGGTTGAGTCGGATTTTGAAGGAGTCGCCGGTCTCGGCCTCGCGGAGACCCTGGACGGTGCCTCTGGCGGCGCCGATGATTGCACCGGAGAGGTAGCCGGTGCCGGTGTAGTACTGGGGGTTGTCGCCCCAGGAGCGGTGGGTCCTGGCGGCTTCCTCCGCGAAGAGGTGCTCCGGCGCGGTGGGGAGGTTGTAGAGCTTTTGGATTGGAACGTTGAGGTCCTGGTAGGGATGGTAGAGGCGCGTGTTGTTCCTATCCTTGGAGTTGCTTGAAGAATCCGCCATCGCCGTTTGTGAATGAAAGAAAATACGAGCCGAGTCTACAAGCGTAGGGTTTAAGGAAGATGAAGGGTTTTTGTAATTATAACTTGTTTTTAAGATACCACTTGGTATTTATTTAATATAAATATTATGAAAAACCTCCCTACTATTCTTTTTTTCAAAAGCAGCACCAAACTAGGAATTTACTTTCTCTTTCTCTGATGTTTCATAATGTTATATTATAATTGTTACTTTAAACAATTAATTCAAGAAAATTTTTTATTTTTTTTTAATAATTATAAGCAAGTTATTTCTTATATTTAGTTACTAATTTTAATATATATTTGTTTTATTACATTTTTTGTCTACAACGAATATTTTTCTTTTCGTGTTAATTAAATTAAGGGTAAAATTAGAATGAAAATTATGTTATCTTGAAATTTTAAAAATCAAAGATAAAAAAGTATAATTCTTTTAATAAAAAGCCGATGATTAAAATGTAACGAGAGAAGGACAGTCAAACATCATTTGGTGTATTTTATTTGAAAACTATTAATTTAGGTTATTTTCTTCATAAAATAAGCTTCAATATATTTTTACTAAATTACTTTTGATTTTTTGCATTTAATGTATTTTACTTTCTGTTTTCTATTTCCTCTAATTAGTTTGAATTCTTTAACTTATTACATTGTTAACGTAAATTAGTACATCATTATTAAAATAAAAAGAAATAAAACAGTTTATTAGATTAATATACATAGTTTCATTTTAATAATATTTTTTCTCCGTATAGGCATTTTTATTATCTTTTAAATGAATATTTAAGATATTTAAATACTTAATACTTTTGATTTCAATTTTAAACCAATTACTTGTTTTGTATAATAAATAGACGCTAATATTAACAAATAACAAAGGTAACAACAATGTCCAATAATATGTGAGAGTTTTTAAATTGGGGTATGATTTGTGTTGTATTACTGTTATTATTAGATGTTAATTAGAATGACATTCTAGTTGATTAAGGTTAATCTTAGAAATAAAAATGTCTTTAACAACAAAAACGTATAATAATGTTTATTTTAAAATAGACTTTGTGATGCATTATGTTGGGAACAAAGAGTTCTGAAACTAAAATTCACCTTGATATGAAAAAGTAAAGTTACTTTAATTTTAGATGATAAAAAAAAATTAGATATGATAAGTAAATAATGACATTTTGGAAATCATAGTATTAATAACTAGGCCAACACTCAATACATTTATGTTAAAGTTGTTTATGTATCTAATGAAGAATAGTATAGGACTATTGGACACCTACTTTTTGTATAATAGTATAGGACTATTGGAGACCTAAATTATGGTAATAGAAAAATAAAAGTGGTAGACATAGGGTCAAATACAACAAAAAAAGAGAACCTACTCAATTAGGTACAATACAACATGTAAGAATGTTTAGGTTTGTTATGTCACAAAGTCTTTATAAAGAAGACATCAAGCATAGGTATCTTAGTTTGATGCTTAACAATGATAAAATAAAGATCTTCCATATAAAAGATATAAAAAATAAAAAAAATTAAAAGTTACGTAAGGATTTTAAATAAATATTAAGTTTGGAGTTTGGTTATAACAAAGACAATCGACTTTTAATTCTCTATTAAAGGATTGTATATTTGAGACAATAAACTCTTTAATTAAAGATTTCTCAAGCAAAATCTGTTGTTCAACCATTAAACCTAAAGAATTATTCTTAAACAAAAGCCAATTTCCAGCATTGAACAAAAAGTCAAAACAAGATATAGATTTGATATATTGTACGACAAAAGGGATTTACTCTAAGATTCTTGGAAAGACATTTACGTCGACTATGTGAAGAGGAGGACTGGGAAGCCTTTATGGATGATTTTGCTTTGGCCCTCTTTGGGATTACGTTGTTTCCAAAGGCTGACAGTTTTGTGGACGATACTACAGTCAATGCCTTCGTTGCTTTTAAAATTTGATCCAAAAACCCGGTCACGACAATCTTAGCCGATAGATACATATCCCTTGATTAATGTCATTCGGGGAAAAAGGAAGTTGGTAGTATGTTGTTTGCCTTCTTTATTTGTTCTGTTGATCTCACGTTTTGAAAAAAAGAGTGGTGGGGATTAAATATCCTGTGGAATCGATTAAACAGTAAAGACTGGATGTGAAGGAAGCAGGTGACTGGGCTCAATGTTGGTTTAACCTAGAGGAAAATCCAGTTGTAGTCGATGTGGCAACAACAGCCTTGTCTGATGTATCAATGTGCCAAGTTTCTGAATGTGCCACTCATAGACACTGAGGGTTGTATCAATTACAATCCAATAATGATCCAAAGGCAATTACACTAAGGGTTGATTCAACCCTTAGTTCCTATGAGTGGCACAATAAGAAACTTGATCCATTGATACATTACATGGGACTGTTGCTGCCATGTCGATGTCACTGGATCTTTGCCATGTCGGTTGCCACTGAATCTTCCTATAGGTTAAACCAGCCAGACATTGAGCCTAGTCACCTGCTCTCTTCAGCTCTAGCTCCTTTGTTGTTTAATCAATTCCAAAAGACGTTTAATCCCCACCATTCTTTCTTCAAAATGCAAGATCAACCAAACAAACAAATAAGGCAAGCAACATATTACCAACTCCCTTTTTCAAGAATGGCATGAATCTAAGAGATATATATATATATATATATATATATATATATATCAGCCAAGATTGTCGTGACTAAGTTTTCAAATCGGATTTTAAAAGCAACAAAGGCGTTGATTACAGTATCATCCACAAAACTGTCAGCATTAGGAAACACTCAAACCAATAAAAGTAGAAACGATTACAAATATAAGAATGAATATGAAAATTGAATAAGTACATCTTGCTAAATCTATATGCATGTATTTATAAATTTTTTTGAACTTCATTTTGAAAAAGATAATTCTTGATAAAATTTTTGTTCTTACCTAACTGAGTGTAGTACTTTTAGAGTGGATAAACAGAGACCCAATTGGTAAAGGATGCTCAAATCAATAAAAGTGTGATAAAAGATATTAAAAATATATGAAAAAGTGTATGATGAAATAGATGATAATCCATATAATTTATTATGTATTTATAAACTTTTACTATTATACCATATAATTACCCATAATATTTTAGGTAAGATCAATAAGAGTAATTGCTATTAACATGATAGTTAATAATGGGATTCAATTGTATTTGAGCTTGGATTTAGAATCACCAATTATAAGTCTCTCTCAATCAATCAGAATCAAGTAGATCAATGAGAGTAATTACTATTAACAAGATAATTAATAGTGGATTCAGTTGTATGGGACCTTATTACGAATACAATTTCTAAAATATATATATATATATATCTAATATATATTGCTATTCAATATATAAATCTTATATTATTTCTAATATATATTATTTCAATATATATTTATAAATTATAATAAAAGTTGAATTAGAAAAAAATATATAATATGATAGTGGCGAGAACAGGTATGGCACGAGCATGCGGAATGGCAGTGAGATAGAGACAAAATGGGAGAAAGACAAGCAGTGGCGCGAATGTCACTTTGTGGAGAAGATGAAAAATGCAAAAATGCAGATAATAAAAAAGAAAGAAGGAAACAAATAACATAGCAACAGAAAAAAAAAAAAAAAAAAAAAAAAAAAAAAAACCAAAAAAAAAAAAATAAATTATTTCCCCTCATAAAAACACCACAACCCCCCCCCCATACCCCCAAATCCCCTATTATCATAAAAAAAAAAAAAAAATTACCTTCTATCATAAAA
>Ga0099824_1003270_pt1 | contig 23688 bp, 11 predicted proteins | sample SiratrowhiteBW_FD_76837 | JGI IMG/M metagenome (GOLD analysis project Ga0099824, IMG submission 76837) | Root nodule microbial communities of legume samples collected from California, USA - Siratro white BW | ecosystem: Host-associated > Plants > Roots > Nodule | place: USA: California...
ATTTGTAAGTTTTTAATTCATCGATGCTTCTTTTTTTTTTTTTTTTTTTTATGTTGTTTTTTTTTTTTTTTTTTTTCTTTTTTTCCTTTTTAGAAATGATTTTTCAAAGGGTTCTATTGAGGTCCCATTTTGTGGCACAAATTAAGCCCAGTAGCATACACATTTATTTTATGTGTAACGTGTAAAATAAAAATGATGTTTTGTTGTTACTAATAAGAAACTGCTTTCTTTCACTGATTTGTGTAAAAACAAAAAAGAAGAATATGTTATTGATGTTTGATACAAAATTCTAGTTGGCTCTTTGAATATTTCTATTTTTTTTATCATAAACAAAATCATAAATTTAAGACATCAATTTTAAAAGAATTTTACTAAACTACGTTGTTATGAAATAAATTTTAAAAGATAAATATGTTGCCCTATTTTAGAAATATACTTTTATATAAATAACTGAAAAAAATAAATTCCTTCCTCCAACATTTGTTCACTTCTCGATACCTTCCTCCGCACTCTTTGTAATATTGATAACCTTTTATTTTTTGTTTTTATTTGTCGTTATTCATAATTTTCTTCTGTTCTTAGTTTTTGCTTTTTTTGAGATGTACTTTTTTATCTTCTTTTCATGTATTGTATAAATATTTTCATTCTTGATTTAATAAAATAAAAACTATTTTTACTCTGTCTTGTTTATTTTTTTTATATGATATCAGAGTCAAGTTTTTTAAATTATAATTATTTTTTTTAATAATCAAATAGAGTAAATTTCAATATTAAATTGATAATTAGAAAAAGAAGAATAAGAGAACAGTTAAAAGAAATTTATTGTACAACATTAATTATACAACATCATCATTCATCCAACACCTGCTGTATCACTAGACACTACACCTATTGTATTGTTAGATAATGCTTCCTTTTATCTTTACTTTGTCTTTATTCATAATTGTATTCTATTTCTATTTTTACTTTTTTCTAAGATGTATTGTTTAATTATCTTCTTCTCTTTCATGCATTGTATAAATACTTCTATTTCTGATTTAATAAAATAAGGATAATCTTATTTCTTGTTCTACTTTGTCTTTCTTGCATTGTATTTTTAATTGTAATTGTCTTCTTCTTCTAATAGTAGAATGAATTTCAATATTAACATGATAATTCAAAGAATAAGAGTCTTACAGTTAAAAAAAACATGTTGTAGAACACCTGCTGTAGAGTCTCATCCTTCATCAAGCATATGTTGTATTATTTGGACACTTTCATCAAGCATTTGTTGTATTATTAGACAATTCTTTATTTTTCTCTCTACTTTGTCTTTATCTATAATAATATTTTGTTCATGTCTTGTACAAATGCTTATATTCCTGATTCAATAAAACAAAAACCATATTCTTTTTCTTTTTCTTTCTGTTCTATCTTTCTTGTCATGTTTATCTTTTTATTATATGATATTAGAGTCAGATTTATTTTAATTGTCTTCTTTCAATAATAAAGTAGACTAAATTTCAATATTAAATGATAATTAAAAGAAGAAGAACATTATAATTAAAATAAATCTGATGTACATCAGCAACTATACAATTTTATCCTTCTTTCAACACATGTTGTATTGCTACAAAATTCTTTGTTTTTTCTCCAATTTGTCTCTATTCATAATTGTATCATGTTCTTACTTTTTGCTTTTTAGCTATTGTACTGCAGCACACCTTCATCAAGCGCCTATTGTGCTATAGAACCCTTTGTTTTTTTCTCTATGTTTTTTTTTTGTTGAGATGTATTTTGTGGTTATCTTCTTCTCTTTCATACATACATTGTATAAATGTTTTTATTCCTAATTCAATAAAACAAGGATTATCTTCTTTTTTTTCCTGCTTTATTTTTTTTTGTCCTGTTTATCTTTTTATGATAATTAAAAGAGGAACATAACCACAATTAAGACAAACCAGCTTTTTCAACACTTTATACAACCTCATACTTTATCCAACCCTTGTTTTTATCGTTGGACACTTCATCCAGCACCTGTTTTATTGCTAGACACCTTCATCCATCTTGGCATTGCTGAATATTTTTATTGGTTGACATCATGGAAATCCATCCAATAAAAATAAAAATTGTAGTTAAATATCGTAATTAAGTTATTGTTACTCCATCTGTCAACGAATATCCGAGAACAAAATTTGTGCCGAGCTTATTTTATCTCCTCGTAGCCACCCCTCATTTATTAATCGGTTGTACAAACAGAAAATGATAGAGATGGTTCTTCATTTCATTTAAAAACAATAAATACATAAATAGAATGCATTTCCTTTTATTTTAGGAAATTCCATCACTACTTCAAATCCAATATCAATGACCAGCATCTACATAATCTCAATTAAATGTTTGATAACATAATAATGAAAGCAATTTTATAAATTGTCCCATCAATTATTATTGGTTCTTATTCTATTTCATGATTTCATAAAATAAGGATCATCTTTCTTTTACTACTTCATCTTCCTTTCCTTATTTATTTTTTACTATATAGTATCAAAGTTAGGTATCTTTTTAATTGTAATTGTTTTCTTTTTTTAATAATAAAATAAAGTAAATTTCAATATTAAAATAATAGTTAAAAAAAGAAAAGAATCACAATTAAAAAAACATGTTGTACAACCTCATCTTTCATCTAGTACCTGCTTTCCTGTTGGACACCTTTATCTAGTGCTTGTTATACTACTAAATAGTCTTTTATTTTTTCTTCACTTTGTCTCTATTCATAATCCACTTCGTCTCTTTTCCTAACTATATTCTGTTTCTACTTCTTTTTAGATCTATTTTTTGTTAGCTTCTTCTCATTCAAGTATTTTATAAATGTTGATTCAATAAAACAAGAATCATCTTTTTTTTTTCTTGCTCGGTCTTTTTTGTCCTATTTTCTTTATAGCATGATATTAGAGTCATATTTCTTTTAATTGTAATTGTCTTTTTTTAATAATCAAATAAAGTGAATTTCAATATTAAAACCATAATTGAAAGAATAAAAGAATCAGAATTAAAAAAAACCTACTGTACGACATCTGTTATATAACCTCATCCTTTATTGAGCACATGTTGTACTATTAAACACCTTTATCTAGCACTTGTTGTACTGCTAGACAACCCTTTGTTTTTTTTTTCACTTTGTCTGTATTAATAACTGTATTCTATTTCTACTTTTTCTTTTTTGATGAGATGTAGTTTTTGGTATATTTTTCTCTTTCATACTTTGTATAAATGTTTATACTCCTGATTGGATATCTTCTTTCTTTTCCTGTTCTATCTTCCTTGTCCTATTTATTTTTTTATGGTATGGTATCAGAGTCATGTTTCTTTCACTTGTTGTACTACTAAACAACTCTTTATTTTTCTCCACTTTGTCTGTATTCATAATTGTATTCTATTTCTACTTTTTCTTTGTTTGTTGAGATGTGTTTTTTGTTATCTTTTTCTCTTTCATACCTTGTATAAATGCTTATACTCTTGATTAGATCATCTCCTTTCTTTTCTTGCTCTGTTCTTTCTTATTCCATTTATTTTTTTTATTGTATGAAATCTGAATCATGTTTCTTTCAATTGTAATTGTCTTCTTCTTTTCATAATTAAGTAAAATGGATCTCAATATTAAAATGATAATAAAAAAAAGAAAAAAAATCACAATTAACACAAACCTGTTGTACAACATAGTTCACTCAATATTAAAATTAATAATAAAAAGAAGAAGAGAATCACAATTAAGACAAACTTGTTGTACAACTTTTGTTATACAACATCATCCTTCATCCATGGACACCTTCATCTAGCACTTGCACCTGTTGTAATGCTAGACATCTTCATCATCCACCTACCTTGCCATTGTTGAATTTTCTATTGGTTGACACCATGGAAATCCCTTCCAAAAAAGAGAAAATCTCTTCTTCTATTCATGTCTTATAGCAATGTTTCTATTTCTGATTCCATAAAACATGAATGATCTTTTTTCTTTTACTATTCTGTAATCCTTGTCCTGTTTACTTTTTTATGGTATGATATCAAAGTCATACATCTTTTAATTGTAATTGTTTCTTCTCTTAATAGTTAAGTAGAGTGAATTTTAACGTAAAAATGATAATTAAAAAAAGAGAATCACAATTGAAAGACACTTGTTATACAACACTTGCTATACAATGGACACCTTCATTCAGTATCTGTTGTACTACTAGATAGCCCTTTGTTTTTTCTCCACTTTGTCTCTATTCATAATCCACTTTGTCTTTATTCATAACTGTAGTTTATTCCTATTTTTGACTTTTTTGCTATGCATATTTTTTATTAGCTTCTTCTCCTTCAAGTCTTGTATAAATGTTTCTCTTCCTATTTAATAAAACAAAGATTATCTTCTTTCCTTTCCTGCTCTGTCTTCCTTGCCCATTTTTTTTATAGTATGGTATCAAAGTCAGGTTTCTTTTAATTATAATTGCCTTCTTCTTTCTTCTTTTAATAATCAAGTGAAGTAAATTTTAATATTAAAATGATAATTAAAAAAAGAAGTGAATCAAAATTAAAAGAAACTTGTTGTACAACACTTGGTATACAGTCTCATCCTTCATCCAACATATGTTGTACTGCTAGACACCTTCATCCAGCCCATGTTGTACTAACCCTTCGATTTTTCTCCATTCTATCCCTATTCATAATTGTATTTTGTTTCTACTTTTTTCTTTTTGATAAGATGTATTTCTTGGTTCTCTTCTCTTTCATATCTTGTATAAATGCTTTTATTCCTTATTCAACAAGGATCATGATGGTATGGTATCATAGTAAGATATCTTTTAATTGTAATAATTAAGTAGACTAAATTTCAATATTAAAATGATAATTAAAAAAAATAAGAATCACAATTAATAAAAATCAGTTATACAAAATCTGTTACACAACCTCATCCTTCATCCAACACCTACTACACTACTGGACACCTTCATCAAGCCCCTGTTGTACCATTGGACACCTTCATTTCATTCAACACTTGTTGTACTGCTAGTCAACTCTTTATTTTTTTCTCCACTTTGTCTTTATTTGTAATTTAATTTTGTTCCTACTCTTTGTTTGCTAAGTGTATTTTTTAGTTATCTTGTTTCTCTTCCATACACTGTATAAATGCTTTGATAGCTAATTCAGTAAAACATAGGATATCTTCCTTAATTTCCAACTCTGTCTTTCTTAATCTATTTACTTTCTAACGGTATAGTATTAGAGTCATATTTCTTTTAATTTTAATTCTCTTCTTCTTTTAATAATCAAGTAAAGTAAGTTTTAATATTAAATTGATAATTAAAAGAAGAAAATAAACACAATTAAGAGAAACCTGTTGTACAACACTTGTTACATGGCTTCATCCTTCATCCAGCACTTGTTATTGACACCTTCATCAGCACCTATTATATTGTTAGTCAGTCATTTCTTTTTTTCTTTCATTTTTGTCTCAAATTTTGTTCTTATTTTGTATGTTTTTGTTATCTTCTTCTTTTTATGAGTGTATAAGTGTTTCATTCTATAAAACAAGGATCATCTTCTTTCTTTGTATGCTTTGTCTTCCTCGTCTTGTTTATATTTTTTGGTATGATATTAGAAACAAGTTTCTTTTAATTATAATTGTCTTTTTCTTTTAAGAATCAAATAGAGTGAAATAATCACTCATATCTACTCCACTTCATTACTTAAAAAATGAAACTGGAGGTTAGAAATGGAGGAGAAGGGCCTATGGAAAGAAATATTATAATTTAAGTAGGATCTTGGCGAGATTTGGATAATTGTATAGACAAATCTTACAAATCTAGATGGTGGATAGATCTCAGAAGAGTGTGTAGGAAAGGTGCAAAACCAACCTGGTTTAATGAGAAGGGTACTGAAATCTTGGATCAGGTCATAAGATCCTATTGTGGGACGACAAACAGACAATAATATGAAAATTAAAAGATAAGTATCCTAGATTGTATGTAAACTCTTGTCTAAAGGATACTATGGTGTGTATGACAAGGGTATGGTGTGATAATAAATAGGAATGGAAATTTAATAGGAGGAGAAATTAGTTTGAATAAGAAAAACCTTTAGAAGAGGGGTTTTTACAGCAAGTGTATATTAGCATAACTCAAATAAATCAGTTTTGTTCAGGGATGTGCATTTCTGTTCAACAGGAATATCTAGTTATTACCTTCCATTATGTTCTATTTTTTTTAATGTTAATTATAATGTTATAATGTTAGTTATAATATAGCAATTGCGGTAAAAAGATGTGTGTGAAGAGTTTATTGTGAGGAAAGTTCAAAGCAAGAGCAATAAAGCAATATGGACATGTATGTGTGGGTACAAACATCTCTTTGTTAACATACAAGAGATAGAAGATGGGCATGTGTCTTTTGGAGACCTTAAGAAAATTCCAATAAAAAGTAGAAAAAAAGGATTACTCGAAACAGGATATTCTTTCATGAGAGATAAGATGTTGTACTTGAAGGACAAAGGTAGTAGAATGGTTGCAGGTCTGGAGATGACAAAAAAATGGCATGTTCAAACTCTATTTAAAGATAAAGACCCTCTTTTATAAGCGTAAAGGGAAAGTTGAGGATGCAAAAGAAATTCTTAAAGTTTTCAATCTTCCAATTGATGAAGAGAGTGGTGTGTTTGTTTCAGAAGAGGGTATTGGGAAACACACAAAGGACTTGTCACTTAACGTTTCCAAAGATAAAGAGTCTTTCCAGTTAATTAATAATGCTTCAATCTCAGGTAACCTCATCAAGATATGTCAAATTTACTTACTAGTAACAGTAGCAACAGTTCCATAACTTAAAGAGAGGGGTGTGTTTCTGTTCAGTTATTACCTCAGGAATATGTAGTTATTATCTTTAATTTTGTATTAATATTAATTACAATATGAATTATAGTATAGCAGTTATGGTAAAAAGATGAATTTGAAGAGTCTTTATGAGATTATATATTGTACTTCACATCTTATGAAAAATCAGAATAAAAACAGTAGAGAATTAAAATATCATTTGTTCTCTGTTATCCGTGCATGAAAGGGAAAGATGGGTAACTGTATTATACATTCTAAAAAGTAAAGGTACTGCTTTCAGCCCAATTTTATGTCTGAAGAATCTTGCTAGACAAGTTATCAACTTTTGAGAACCTGTTAAAAGCATGTATAAGAGTGAATAGTAGAAGGTGTGCTTTGTGTCATCAAGAAGAATCTATTATTAGTCACTTATTGCTCACTTGTAAGTAAGTTACTAAAGTTTGGTATATGAGTGACTTGTAGATAGGAGTTCAATCAGTTCACCACTGCAGGGCCACGGAACATTTCCTAAGTGACTAGCAGCAGGTGTGTTTTATGCAATATTAAGAAGAATCTATTAGTCACCTGTTGTTCACTTGTAAGAAAGTTACTAAAATTTGATATATAAGTGACTTGTGGATAGGAGTTCAATCAGTTCACCACTGTAGGGCCACGGAATACTTCCTAAATTACTAGCAGTAGGTGCGTTTATGCCAATATAAAAAATAATCTATTAGTCACCTATCGCTCACTTATAAGAAAGTTACTAAAATTTAGTATATGAGTGACTTGTGGATAGGAGTTCAATCAGTCTACCACTGCAAGGCCACAAAACATTTCCAGTACGTGTGTTTTATACAATATCAAGAGAAGAATCTATTAGTCACCTGTTGTTCACTTATAAGAAAGTTACTAAAATATAATATATGAGTGACTTGTGGATAGGAGTTCAGGTAGTCCACTACTACAGGACCGTGAAACCTTTCCTAAGAAACTAGCATCAAGTGTGCTTTATGTAAATATTAAGAATAATCTATTAGTCACATCTTGCTCACTTGTAAGAAAGTTACTTAAATTTGGTATATAAATGACTTGTGCATAGGTGTTCAATCAGTCCACCACTGCAGGGTCACGAACATTTCCTAAGTGCCTAGCAACAGGTGTGTTTTATGCCAATATCAAAAAGAATTTATTAGTCACCTGTTGTTCACTTGTAAGAAAGTTACTAAAATATGATATATGAGTGACTTGTGGATAGGAGTTCAATTAGTCTACCACTACAGAGTCATGGAACATTTCCTAAGTGACTAACAAGTTTACTTTATGTCAATATTAAGAAAAATCCATTAGTCACCTGTTGCTCACTTGTAAGAAAGTTACTAAAATTTGGTATATAAATGACTTATGCATAAGTGTTCAATCAGTCCAGTCCACCACTGTAGGGCCATGGAACATTTTCTAAATGACTTGCAGCAGGTGTGCTTTATGCCAATATAAAGAAAAATATATTTGTCACCTGTTGTTTACTTGAAAGAAAATTATTAAAATTTGGTATATGAATGACCTGTGTATAGGAGTTCAATCAATCCACCATTATAGGATCATAGAACATTTCCTAAGTTTTGAGATTCTGTTGGAATATAGTACAGACTGATATAATGTAGTATATTTGGAGGATCAAGACCAATGTTACTTTTAGAAATAAATGTTTTTATACGGAGGTATTTGCAACAGTACAAATTAAAATTTAGACTTAGATTAATAGAAAATATGTAAAAGATAATTTTTCCTATTCTAATTGGTACTTGAATTTAGTGCTATGTTTAAAGTGGAGTTGGGAGATGATTTAAAGTATGTCTAGATATTTTGAGAGTTTTCGAGCTGTATGTACATATTTCTTGAAATGAGTAGAATTGAGAGCACATTGAAGAAATGGAGACAACCCTATTAATTTATGTCACGCTGTATAGTTTAGATTGTTGTTGTCAATGTAGTGCAAGTGTATGTTGGCGGATTTACTATGCTGTTTATAAAAAACTGCTGTACAAGGGTAGTATGCAGGAGCTTGATTCGAACCTGAAGTGTACATTGTCCCATAGTGTTCATGCTTGTCGGTGGAAATACCGATTATGCTTATATCAGAAGACAAAAACGAGGCATCAGAACTTTAATCAAAATACATCAACAGTGTAAACTTTCAGCTACGGAACAGAATTCTCAACAGCACTCATCTTATGCTTATAGGTTTTGGATATCAGATTCACAAGCTAGTATGTCCCTTGTCTTTTTTAATGTAATATCTGCAATTGAACTTGCAATAGAAATACTGTGTAGGAGCTTTGCTTTGTATAATGCAAAGAGGATAGTCTACCTAGGGCTAATGTTAGAATGTTCTCACAGTAACACTAAATTTTATGTGTTTAGGCCGGTACATGTTTTGTATAAGAGATATCTCTTTTACGTTTTTTTTATTCATTTATTATTTATTATTAATAAAAAAAATATTCCAACTCATTCATTGTTTTGGTGATAAAATATATGATATAATTGAACAATTATTACAATAATATAATTTTTTTTCTAAATATAAAACATGTATACTTAAAAATATTAAAAACAATGATATCAATCTCCATCATTAATCAAATAACTTACACTAAAAAGAATTAACGAAATAACTTGTACTAGAAGAAAATAATATTAAACCACCAATTCACGATTCTGAATTTTATAATTTTTTTTATACCCTGATTAAACTTTAACTTAAAATTGATTTAATTAATAATACAAAAAGAAAAAGAAATGTAGACCCAAAAAAGCAATAATAGAGTACATTCATTATCTAAAATTGAAAGTTGACATCTTGAATTGAAAGGACATATCAAAAGAGACATGACTGGGAATACCATAGATGGTAATACAATACACACAATTTCACTGGGACTCTAACAAAGACAGACACCTTCCACACAATTTCACTGGGACTCTAACGAAGACAGACACCTTACACACAATTAAAGACAGAAATTAAGGACAACAAACATTAACACTGGGAATTCTCTCAAGCGAAGTTGTTGATATATGTGCTGAGAGTTTCATTAACAATAATCTGATAAGTCTTTTGTGTGGGATGATAGCTATCCCAAAACACATACTTAGAATCATCCATGCAGATTTTCAGATCCATTGGGTTACACAGAACTCCAGCCTCTAGATATCCAGTGCCGCAGCATCCCCTATCAACAACGTCAAATCCTGAAATGCAACAAAAATATTTAGGATAGGAAGAAACGTGTTTAAATTCAAAAATAAATTAAATTTTACCATATTTGCTTGGATTTTTGATGACATTTAGCAAAGGGTCGTAAACATGGATATTCACAATCCTAGCTTGAGGCAAATCTTGATTTAGGCTATGAAGCTCTGCAGAGAGTTTAGAATTGAACAATTTTGATGCCATATTTATCTCTTCTGCGCAGTCTCTTACTATTCCTCCAAACAACGTTCGCATGCTAGGCAAGCATCCTAGTGGAGGTGCACCAAACACTCCAATCCTCCTTAATCCCATACCATATAATTCCTACCAAATAAATTAACAGTTAGTTGTTAACTTTTTAAATTATTTAACCCTAAGATATATTTAATCTTAAAATTAAGGTGCTTAACGAGTATGAGATTACCTTAATGAAAGAAGAGGCAAACTGCACCAACATATCAGTGTAAGTGTTAACATCGTACTCCAGTTTCCTCATCCCAGATACAAAATAAGTGTTGGCAATGTCGTTGCTGCCCGAAACCACGAGTACTAAACTTTTCGACAAGAGGAAGTTCGTTTTCGCTTCTCCAAAATTTTCTTTCAGCCTTTTTATATAATCTTTGAATTGCTCCAGTTGCTGAGATAACGACCTCACTTTCTGTGTTATAACAACAACACAACAATTAAGATTTTATTTTTATTAAACATAAAATTACATTTGATCTGGGAATAAAAGTAATAAAAAAATAGAAATATTTATAATAGTATATAGAGAGAAAGCAAAATATATATTGTACCACAAGATGTGCCGTGAGAGGATCATAGCCTGCGCCACCAGAAGCGAAGTTGATTCCCTTCAACAGATCATCAGGCTGCAAACTTGAACTTGCGTATGCCGTTACATATTCGTTGATTCCCAATTCTTCCGCTGAAGAACACATTATAAAAATGCAGAATAATAATCCAAAATGGATGTGATAAGTGTTGAGAAGATATTTATCGACAAGGAAAGTGGAGTAGATGGTTTAAGATACAATGAGATTATAATCAATAGTTATGCATAAGATGTAGGTGGATATGGAAGCATTGCATGAACGAATGAACATACGTACCAATTAAGTCAGAAGGGACCTTGCCATTGCTGAATCTTCCTGTTGGTTGACCACCACGGAAATCCACCCCATAAGGAGGAAAATTGCATTTGAACGCAGTGAGCAACTGATTATTGCTCCCTGTGTCCACGATTGAATCTCCGAACAAGATCAGTGCTGGGATTTTTTCATTTCCTGGGAGCTTAAGAATGGCTTCAGAGTGAAGAAAATTGAGAAACAAAACACCATACAGAAACACTTTTTGAAACTCCATTTTAGGTCTTGGTTTTGTGTTTTGCTCTTGCGAATTTATAGGGCAGAGATTCTGAATACACAGCTTTCCCTCCCCTCCCCTCATTTATTAATTACAACAGAAGGTGATGAAATGGTCCTCCACTGCATTTAAAATGTAATAAATAGATAAATAGAATGCATTATTTTATTTTAGGGAACTCCATCACTACTTCAAATCTAATCCCATTCGTAATCTGAATTAAATGCTTCATAATATAATAATGAAAACAATCTTATAAAGGAACCCAGCATGATGGTTTGGATATGATGACAATGGTTATTCATATTTTGTGGCCTGTATTTCCATGTTAGTGGTGTTCAATTGTTCCAGCAAAGCTCCAGCACCACACAAAGAAGATAGAAAATGGACTTATTAGAAGTAGATCCACATTCACAATAAATGCAAAAACAAATTATGTAAAGCAATCTAAGATTGGTAAATAATAATTAAATTAAACTATAGAGATTACTTCCTTGTTACGGTAGTTGAATTGAATATGTTTCAATATCTTTGGTAAGTATACACCATCCAAACAAATATACACAAATATACAGTCTTAAAATTTTGGAAGAATAAAATTCTTTATATATATATATATTAGAACTTAAGGAAACAACAGGGAAATATAGGAAAACTCATTTTATTCAATGAATCCAATACTTTTATTTTACTTGCATTCCAATAAAGATAATGGAATCATTAGAAGTAGAACCCCATTCACAATAATGCAGAACAAATTATCTAAAGCAATCTAAAATTGATAAATAATAATTAAATTAAATACAACAGAGATTACTTCCTTATTACGGTACCAGGTTGAATTGAATACGTTTCAATATCTTTGGTAAGTATACACCATACAAACAAATATACAGTTTTGAAATTTTGGAAGAATGAAGTTCTTTATATTGGCTAATTTAATGAAATAACTGGGGAATATAGAAAATTCATAAAATTCATTTTATTCAATGGATCCAATACTTTTATTTTACTTGCATTCAAATATTTTATTTATGATTTTTTTTATTTTTTTTTCAATTACCATTTTGTTTACTAGATGAACACTCTAATGAAATATTTTTCATTATCACTTAATTTAATATTTTTTAAGTAAAATAAACTTTGGTACATAAACAATGCTTTAACATTTTTTATTGTAATTCTTTTAATGTAATAAGTATTTTTTATTAAATTTTTATATCCACTGATAATTAATATATTTTAAGTTTTTATGATTTATCAAAAATTAATGCATTTTCAATCATTATGTACTTTTAAAAAACCTTAAGGATTGGACTCAACACATCATTATCAGAATGATACCTATAAAGAATAAACTACTAAACAAAATATTCTTTCCATAAGTACATTCCTCTGTTTATATGTTTATCCATTGTTTTATTCAAAGTTCAAAAAATTAAATGAATTCAACTTATTCATGACTTTAGCTTTTTTTTGAAAGATAAATATTAAGTATATATACCAAATAGGACGCAAAAGTTTTAGCCTCTGAACAAATTTTAGCATTTGTAATTGAAAGAATTTCTATTGAAATTCTCTATGATTTCTCTTGTCAATATTGTCTCTAATTAGTTTGGTTAAAAAGATACACAGAGTCCAAACCTATGCATTTTTTCACTCCCAATTCAATTTATTATTTTCAATTCAAAATAAAAATTTTAACATTTCTATTAAATCACAAAGGCAACTAAATTCAAAATTGTGCAACATATCATTTCAAACTCATGTATTTACAAACAAAAATGCATATTTATATTCAAAACCATAAATTCAAGAAATCATATAACATCACTCATGAAATGGAATCACTCAAACCACAATTATTTATATATTGATTTAGTAGAATCAAATCTATTTTATGTACAATGGTTCCTATATAGAGTTCACTTTCCAAAATCATCTTTAATCTATAATTCTAAAGTAGATGATTGGTCAACCTCTCTTGTAGTTTCTTGCATCTTAAAGAAGGTATAAACTTAATGTCCTACACATAAAACAATTGGATTTAGAACTTCTTTTTCTATCAAGTATCATAAAAGTTAAGGGAAAAAAAAACTTTCATGCTTGAAAATTATAAATTGAGAAAGATAGTAACATAGTAACAAGAGATCACTCATTTACCTTCACGTTTTTAACGTGTAACATTATGTGTAACATTATCGGATCTCAAATTACATCATAAAATATATTTTTTGATTAAAAGTATGTTGTATCCTATTCATTGTGTTTTAGGTCTCTGACGTCAAAGATGCCTACGTCACATGATGGTACTGTTCATCTTGCATGCTGTTAAACCTTATCTTTCATTGTCCAAATTTCATCATATTTCACATTCAAAAGTTTACCCATTTGGTGGTGGAATGAATCTTCTTATGAGGTGGGAACTCATTAGCACTGAAGACATGGCCTGCCCAAACTCTTTGACATCATCTGTGAAGTGGAAAAGCTATGGAGAGGGGAATCTCTGAAATTGGAGGAAGGGTTCTTGGCAGTAACAGATCCTTATACCTTTGAAATACCTTTGAAACCTCCTTAGTTCATTTATTTCCTGTCTATATCAGCTCCAACAAACAACTACTTAGCCATAAATAGGAGCTGTTTCATTCCAAATATTCACCCTTGGATCCACCAACCCTTTCACATCACCCAGCTCATTCTTAAAGGCACACATATCAACGTTTGCAAATCAATGATGAAGCCATGCAACACTCTAGATTCAAAGCAAAACGCCATCTCAACTTCTAACTTTTCACTGAAAGTTGCCACATCATGCTCTCCATGCATTGGTCACCAGCTTCATAATAAATCAACTCACACAAGAAGAACGTTAAATGTTAAACACATAATTCAAAGTATTGTGGTCCAAAACTATTTCTACCCCTCCTCTAAACTAAACCCATTTATAGTGCATGAATATTCGCGTATTTTCTTTTTACATAGAATTTAAAAATTCTAAGTCCTTACATGCATCGAGATTCACACATATTCTTTCTAAATATCTACTGGTATAGCCATTAGTTTCATAAAAGTAGAGTTTCTTCCCATTTGTGTTTCAATTTTTGAAATGTTGTATTTTTAACATTGGTTCTGTTTGTTTGGTAGCTGCAACAAGTTTCTTTTGGATTCATGTTTGAATTTTTTAGTGTTCCTTCCCTTTCTCTTTTTTCTCTGTATATATATAAAAAAAAAAAAACTATTTGATATGTGAAAAAAAAACTAAGGTTTTTGGTTTAAAAAAGCATTTAATTATTTAAAATTTTGGATTAAATATAACCTCAGTAATATTTAATAGTACAAATACACAGTAAGATTTAAATCATAAAAGAATGCCTATATAATTTCATCACACACATGATAAAAAAATTATATCATAAAGTTATATTGTTTTTATAATTAAAGTAACATTTTATATAAACATAAAGTATAATTTGTAGAAATAAATCATTATAAAGAAACTGAATGATATAAAAATATGTTTAATGCAAAAAAATAAATATATATATATATATATATATATATATATATATATATATATATATATATATGAGATACACTTAGAATACCAATAATATCTAGTTACTTATTAAAACCATAATTGTGTACCTTACGTCATATTATAAATATAACAAAGGATAGTAATAAACTAATTTTTGAAAATTTATTTATTTTTCTTTCTTAAATTTAATTAATTGATCTGTGTTCTATTTGTTGAAAAAATAGAGAATAAGCTATATGGACTAAACAAAACCCGATACGAAAAGCTACAATGCCATTACATTCTGCATCCCATGGTTTGAAGTTGCATCCTAAAGAGATGGTAAAATGTCAAAAATACTTCTGATTCAGATTTATAAAACAATCATATTTTGAATTGGGTGATAATCTGGAAATCCAAACTTTATTTGAATGTTTTGTGTATATTTTGAAATGCATGTTTTGAAATATATTTTTGAATATGAAAATGTACTTTTGGACTAAAAGTACATTTTAGACCTAAAAATACATTTTTGAATGTAAAATCTGAAATATTTCAAAAAATTAAAAATTAAAAAAATAATTGTTATATACTGCATCATCAATATATATTGGGTGTAGAGTGTAATGACCAAACTACAAATAAGTAAAATGGGCTAATTGGGCCGAATGATCGCAAAGGTGTACAAATAAAATATCGGTTAATATTTATCTATTTTACTAACACACCTCCTATCTAAATTATTTTTTTTAAAAATGTGCCAAAATATATACTTCCCTTTGTCATCTCAGAACTGTAACCTCCCTGTGCTCATTTCAACCTTCTCCCCTGAAAACCATTACTTCCAGTGTTAAGAATAATTAATTAAACTGAACTTAACTATGAAAAAAATAATTAAAAAACTAATATTTTATTTCAATATTTTGAAATTGAACTGCATGCACTGCTTAAACTATTATGAGACTTGAAAATAGTATTACATAATCATCTGTTACTCTTTTGAAATCACCTTCTACTAATTAAATTCTTCCTTCTACTAATTAAATTCTTCTTCTATGTTTCTATGTTTATATGTTTTTATGGTCAAGAGTTTACTTTTTCTTTTATTAATAAATTGTTTTCTTTATGTAAAGACTTTGATATTTATATTAATTTATAAATTTATATTAATTTATAAAATCAATTTGTAAGGTGATATCACTTTCACTTATATATCATGAATTGATCTTACATATAGTCGACGTAGGATCTCGATATATTTTCTTACGTCGAAATCGTTAAACTCATACGTGAAACTAGATATTTGTGGGTGGTGGTCTGATAAGCCTATCAAATTTTGCGGAGAATAGACTTTGATATCATTTAAATTTTAAATTTAACTCAATCTTACAAAATATTAAAAATTTCTCTAAACAAATTGATTATTATATATTATTTTGTAAGTTAATATTAAATACAATTTATATTATATGAATTTGTAGTTTATATACTAAATATGTAGTTCACATAATTAAATTGTTCTAGTTTTTGAAGAAAAAAAAAGTCAAATTTAATAATGTATAATATTATTTACTAAACTAAGATAAAGAAGTTTAGATCAGCTTGCCTGAACTATTTTCTAATTTATGGAAAAGAAATTATAGTGGGTTAAAGTTTATACCCACTCAATTCAACTCATTAACTTTTTTAGGTTTCTAATATAGAATACTTATATTCATCACTTTTTACTTGTATTCTTTTTTCCAACATCTATTTTTTAAGGAAATAACCGTGTTTCTTGAAATATCAATTTCATGCTTATTTCCGGTGTAACATAGAATTATAGTTTAATAAAAATAATAAATTTGTAAATAAAAATATATCCTGTTTAATTTTTAACATATATAGAAATAGTTAACCAGACTTATAACTTTCTTAATTCCATCAATAACTAAAATTCAATTATTTCAGTTCTTATAATTGTTGTATAACAGACATCAATTTACTTTTTTTCTTGAACTAAACATAAAAAAAATCCTTAACTCCGAACCACCCATGGTTTCTTGTTATTCCATTCTATAATTCAGAACAAAAGTTTTAACATTTTTATTAAATGGGAAAGACAAATAAATTCAAAATTGTGCAACATATCATTTCAAGTTCTACAAGGTCCACCTTTAGTTCAAGCCAAACTATTTACTGAAAAATTCAGAATTTCTAATCAATAGTCTAACATAAAAGTAATATATATATATATATATACTATCTAAACAATTCTAAATGGAATCAATGAAACCATAATTATTTATACATTGATTCACTAGAATCAATCTAATTTTTATATACAATAATTCCTAATTCCTATGTATAGAGTTCGCTTTCCAAAATCATCTTTAATCTATAACTCTAAAGTAAACTATTGGTCAACTTCTCTTGTTTCTTGCATTTCAAATAAGATATAAACTCTATTTCCTCCACATAAAACAATTTCATTACAACTTCTTTCTCGGTCAAGTTTCATAAAACCTAGAAACGAACTTTCATGTTTGAAAATTCTTTAAATTGAGAAGAAAAAATATTTTACCTAAAATAGGAGGTTCTTTTTTCCCAGTAGTGGAAAGGATGTTCTGATGAGGTGGAAACTCATTAGAGCCGAAGACATGGCGTTGCTCGAACTCTTTGACATCATCGCTGAAGTCGGAAGCTATGGAACAACGGGGAAAGCTGTGTAATTGGAAGAAGGGTTTCTTGGTAGTAACGAGCTGATTTATAGCGCATTTATTTCCTGTATATTCCAGTTGCAACAAACCCCTCTCCAGCCATAATTACGAGCTGCTTCTTCACAAATCTTCACGCTTGCATTGAACACCCCTCTCACCCTTGGATCCACCAACCCTTTCACATCACCCAGCTCATTGTTAAACCAAGATGAAAGGCATAGGGCACACATATCAACGTCTCTAAAATAATCATGAAGCCATGCAATGGGCACCACAGTTTAAATTAAATTCACTGTCATCTCTTCTTTTTGACTTCTCACTCAAAGTTGCCACCTCTGCTCTACATGCATTGGCCACCAGCTTCATAATAAATCAACACAAAAAAGTTAAACGCGTCATTTAAAGTTGTGTTCTAATTCAAATTGTAATCTCAGGGATTAAAACAAGATGGGGTTAAAATTCTGCATTATATAATCTAGAATGTTTTTAAATTATATATTTTAAAACTAAAACTCAAAATGCGATATGGAAATATAAATTTAAAATGTTTAATCTTTTGTTGATGCATGTTGATACACCCCAAGAAAATAGGAAAACAGAATCGAGAATTACGGGAACACCATCGTAGGCAACAGATTTTGTTACTTCATGATTAGTTTATTTTAACAGATTTTGTTACGTTATGATTTTATCAAGTAGTTATTTTGATTTAGCAAGTTATCTAGTGCATAGAAATAGGATGGTAGTTACGTGCACACCTTTAAATAAGATCATTATGTGACTACAGAAAAAAAAGAAAATATATGATTTGATTTAAGAGAATTTTTCTTGTGGAGTTTTTGAGATTGACTCGAATAAATCTCAACACATGTTAAAATAATAGGATCTAAACCACTCTATGAGAAGAAGATTTGTGAAAGGATTTGAATTTTCTAAAGGCACCTTTGGTAATTTAACCTCACAGGTACCTTCCACTCTCCTTTTCACCACTGTTTTTGAACTTTTGATTCAAACAAATCTAAGTCCAAAACTATTTCTACCCCTCCTCTAAACCCATTTATAATATTCAATTATTCAATACTGGTATAAAAGAAATTTACTCATGAAAAACACACAAAAATCTGAGTCCTTACAATGTCATGCATAAATTTTCATGTATTTTCTTTTTACATAGAAAAAAAATTTTAATCCTTACCATCTCATGCATCGAGATTCACACATATTCTTTCCAAATATATACTGGTAGAGCCACTGGTTTCATAAAGGTAGAGTTTCTTTCAATTTGTGTTTCAATTCTTTGAAATGCTTGTATTTTTAGCATTGGTTCTGTTTGTTTGGTAGCTGCAACAAGTTTCTTTTGGATTCATGTTTGATTTCTTTTCCTGTTCCTTCCCTTTCTCCTTTTCCTCTGTATAAAAAAAATATTTGATACGTGAAAAAGCTTTCAAATATTTGAAATTTTGAATTAAATATAACCGTTGTAATATTTAATCGTACAAATACACGGTAAGATTTAAAACATAAGAGAATGCGTATATAATTTGATCACAGACACATGATAAAAGCATTATATCATAAAATTATATTGGTTTAAAATTAAAGTAACACTTTATATAAACAAAGTATAATTTATAGAAATAAATCATTATAAAGAAACTGAAGTATATAAAAAAAATGTTTAATGCAAAAAAATATACAATATATAAATAACACACACTTACTTACCTGTTAAAACAATAACTCTGTGTGTTACATCATATTACAAATATTATATAACAAATGATAGTAATGGACTAGTGGTTATTGAAAAGTTATCTCCTAATAAACTGTGTAAATATCCAATGTTATTTACTGTTTTTTTCTTTCTATAATTTAATTAATTGATATGTGTCCCATTTGTTGAAAAAAAAAATGGTTAGTTGCATCCGCTGGTGGTAAAATATTAAAAATTCTCCAAATCTATAAAACAATCCTATTTCTGAGAATCCGAAATCTATTTTAATTTTTGTGTACATTTTAGAATGCGTGTTTTGGAATATATTTATCCAAAATAAAAAATTTGAAATAAATATTTCTGAAAGGTAAAATTAAAAATTTAATTTTTATGAAGGTGCAACATCAATATATTGTACTGCAAAATTCAATTACCAAGTTACAAATAAGCAAAATGGACTGATTGGGCCTAGTGGCTAATTGGACCTAGTGAACGCAAAAAGTGGACAAATTCTTTCTCCACTTCCATAACCTCGTCCTGCACCTCCATACTAGATTTAAAAAATCTATTTTACCCTTAATCTGAAAATGTATAACCCCAAAACGCCCTTCACCTCCTCATGTATATCGGATGACTTAATCCGGTATTATTTTCTTTCTTTTCCCTTTCTTAGATGATCATCTATTCTTTCTTCTTTTCTTCTCCAATTTGTTCCATCTCTTAGTGTCCCCTCCAACATCACTCCTTACTCCTAAATTCTGGGTTTTTCTGCTAATTTCCGTCATTACTTTTTTCTCACACCAACTACTTGTGCTCTGACCCGCTTTTTGTCCCAAACTCTCCTTGCACTATTACAAACTTCTTCCGTAATTATTGGCAATTTTATTTTCATTATATTTTCGTCTCCTTCTTATTTTCAATTCTGAAAGTTTTGAGTTCTTGCATAGGTTCCATGGGTACGCAATTGAGAAAAGTTGAGATTTGAGTTCGTGTTGAGAACTGGCTAGATTCAATATTCACAAGTTCAGCTCCCACCTTCATCAAATCACTTACTTGTTTGGAGTTTCATGGTTAAGTGTTAATTGTGTTGTCTTTGAGAGATTGTTTTGGATTTGGATTAACGTATTTGCAGGGAAGTGTCCCTTAGAGAAATAATGTCTTCCTTGTTCATTGTAGATAAATGCCACTCTCGCCAATCAAAAGGGGAAATTATTAACATTTTGAAAATCGGACACCACCCAATCCAAATTACATTTTAAAAGAATTTACAAATCGAATGGTTATTGAATGTACATCATTCGATTTACAAATTTTATAAATCGGATGATATTTATTCACTGTCCATCCGATTTACAAATTTTTTTAAAATATAAATCGGATAGGGTGGCATTGGTTTGCGAATTTTTTAAAATATAAATCAGATAAGAAGACATCCGATTTGTAAATTTTTTAAAATGTAAACTGGACAAGATGACATCCGGTTTACAAATTTTAAACTGGATTGCACCTCTCAATTTCTCATCCAATTTATAATTTATATACCGAATACAATCCCGTCCGGTTAATATTAATTTTTTTTAAACCGGATGTGACTCCGTTCGGTTTATATTTTTCAAAATACATATCCTTTTTCGTCATTTTAGTAAAGATATTTTTGGATTTTAAATATTTATAGAAGCGCACGACGAAATTATGGAGGTGCAGGAAGAATTCGTCCAAAAAGTGTAAAGATAAAATATGGTTAATATTTTGTCTACTTTACTAACACACTCCCCTTTTTAAATTATTTTCAAAAAGTGTGCCAAAATATATACTTCCCTTTGTCCCTCATAACTGTAACCTCCCTTGTGCTCATTTCAACTTCCTCCTCCCCTGAAAACCATTACTCCCAGTGCCAAAAAAATTAATTAAACTGAACTTAACTATGAAAAAGTTATTTAAAAAATTAATATTTTATTTCAATTTTTTGAAATTGAACTAGAAGAAGAAGAATAATTGAGTGCACTTCTTAAACTATTATGAGACTTGAAAATAGTATTTACATAATCATCTATTACTCGTTTGAAGCCACTTTTTACTAGTTAAATTCTCAATTGTTACTCTTTTATCAGTAAAATTAAATTTAAATTGTAAAATTTGTTCCTTAAACATTGTTTCAATATTAGAAATACGACTAAGTAAATTAATAATTACATTGCATTTTCATAAAGATGACAATTTTGTTTATGTTTACATGCTTCTATGGTCAAAAGTTTACTCTTTTTTTCTTATTAATGGATGGTTTCCTTCGTGTAAAGACTTTGATATTTATATTAGTTTATTAAATATATTTTTTCTAAACAAATTAGTACGTGTACTTGTACAATGCACATTAATTATTTTAAATCTATAATATATTTTCTCAATTTGATATAAGTAGAATATTGAAGAAAAATACATTAGCAAAATAATGTAAATGATAAATATTAGAGACAAAGTTTGGTAAATATTCAAAGTTAAAGGATGGACTTGGTCGTTATCTAGATCCTTTATTAGCTACAATTTTAAAAAAATTGAATTAATAGATTAATACAGAAATGTTAATAAATCCTATTGAACAAAATATAATAATAAAAACAATTAAGATATTGGATGAACAAACCAGCCTGTTCAAGGAAGTAACAACTATCAATTATTGTTTTTATTGAAATAAATTATTCTTCCTGGATATACAATGGAATGCATATTGGAAAAAATATATATCATTAGCTCGGATCAGAATCTATTTTCATTGAAAATAACATCAATAAAATTTGTTGATGTTATAGTTAACAACTTAATAGCATATAAACAATAATCAGCGGGTTTGACTTGTGATTTTTCATGGTAATTGAGAAACAGGTTATAGTTTCTACCAAATATTTCCAAACACACATAAAGTACAAAAAGTTGGAAAAAATAACATCACATTTTCTATATATATACAAATATTAAAAAGCAAATAGCACTGCCCTACAATATATACAAATATTAAACAGTAGTGCAAAAAGCACTCCCCTAAACTATATACACATATTTAAGGCCCACAGCCCAACTCTCACCTATCCAAAGTAAAAAGGTCCAAATAAAAAGGTCCAAAAGGAGAAATCAATATTATTTTATCTATTGCTGCAGAACAACATCACTCTTTTGTAAACATTTTCAGACATAAGACTAACATTGTTTTCTTTCAGGCTAATAGTGTACAAAATCATAAGTGAAGCAAATATCAGGAAATTTCCCCCATGTTTAAGAGAGAAATAAATAAATAAAATGAATTTTCTGTAACTTAAAATTAACTTATACATAAATTATGAACACATACTTTAAAAATATATAAAAGTGGTTTTACAGATTAATTTACATACAAACTAAATTAAACTTATAAATATTTTTTTTTCTTTTTTTTCTTTCGTGTTTACTATAGAAATTTTTGGAGAAGTTGTTCGCAAACATCTCCATACAAGTTTCACGTACACTTGTTTCCATTACATAAATTTTTGCAATCAGTTTCAAGAATGGAGACAAATTTATAACAAGAATATGAAATCAAGCAATAATGGAGAGCTGAGGGAGAATGGAGAATGGGATCCTCAAACAATAATAGTTTGGTCTTTGTATTAAAAATGTGGCTACTGGCAAAAGTAAAACAAGTATACAACATTAAAATAAGTCAATAAATAAATAAAATACCCACAAATTTGTTTATTCTATAATTAATTCTCATTTATTTTTAGGATAAAATATAATTAATTCTTAGACTTCTTTGTTCCTTTAATGAAGTGGGTGCTAATTCCTTCTCTATTTATAATAAACTCCTAAACATGAATTTTGGTTTCGGAAACTATTCCTTAAATATTTTTCTTGTATTTTTTCAATGAATAAATTACAGTGACAACTCTACACTTTTTAATAACTTATTTCATGTTGTCACACTTCCATTGTAACATCTTAAAACTTTTAATAAAACATATAACTATACATTATGGTTCTAGTATCATAGTATATATTTAAATCACATAATCAAATACATACAAAATAAATACTATTATAAAACTTTATATAAAAATAACTTTAAAGCGGTAATATTTATTAAGTAGATAAATTTTTAACCACTCATAAGGTCAGAATTTGATTATTTTATTTTTTGAAACATAATTAGTCCGTTCCACGTTTATATCGCGTCTGCTCAGAACGGTTGGGAGAACGAATTATTTGAGTGTACCATTATATAGCATTACTAATTATGTTACCTACTTTAATCAATGGTGGATTTGATGTTGCATCAGTGGCTGC